>Ga0181612_175321_pt1 | contig 18594 bp, 11 predicted proteins | sample HoacroProtozoa21_FD_119630 | JGI IMG/M metagenome (GOLD analysis project Ga0181612, IMG submission 119630) | Hoatzin crop microbial communities from Cojedes, Venezuel. Combined Assembly of Gp0051906, Gp0051904, Gp0051908
GAGGCCCCCCCGGCCCGCCTGCCCGCCTGCCCGCCTTCCCGCCGCCGGACGGAAGCGAAGGGCCGCCACAGCCCGCGGCACTGTCCGGAGGCAGAGGAGCTGCGGGAGCCCCAAGGCAGGCGGGAACACGGCCTGTGAGCGAGGCGGGCTCCCAACGCCCCCTGCCCCTGACTCGGACTTTGAAGACGCCTCCCGCGCCGGAGGGGGAAGGTCAGAGACAGGGTGATAACGTTCTTTGTCGTCGCCCGTCATCAGTTTCCGTCGGTTCTGAAATAAAAACCCACACGGCAGCCAGGCCGCTTGCTGCCCCGAGTGCCCCTGTCCCTGCTGCCGGCGGCTAGTGCCCCTCGGCTACGAAGAGATGACGAGGGGACTGGAGCATCTCTCCTGTGAGGAAAGGCTGAGGGAGCTGGGCTTGTTCAGCCTGGAGAAGAGAAGGCTGTGAAGGGACCTTAGAAATGTTGCTCTCCGACACAATGACATGGAAGATCACCTGAACATCTCTAAGAGGACGGTGGCTAGAGGAGCTCCACAGTGTTCTGTGGTTATCTTGCAAGCTCTGCAAAAGGCTGGTGTGCTGCAGGAGGTGACCTGATGCCACATGTACTCTACAGATCTCGGTGCAGAGATGTTTCAGAATACACTGGAGGTTGTGTCAAGTCCTATGAGCTCAAAACATCACTGATAGTTCCATCCTGGCTGTCTTATAACGCGTTTTGGTACAGAAAACTATCCAATGTGTTCCTAACATCAGTGTTAGAAAGGCAAAGCACACTTGCGGTCTGAAGTGGGAAGGTTCGGCCAGTTTGCAAAGGAAACTAATGGCGTGAGGAAGCACTTTACTCAATCATACTGTGTCTGTGCAAAGTAGGAGACAAAGTCTGCCCTGCACAGTGCTGCTGCGGTTAAAAACCACCTCACAAAAATGATGCAAACAGGAATATGGCTGTCACACAGAGCAGACTCGTGTGCAGGTCCCTTGTACACAGCACCACAAACCTGCTAATGTTACAAGCACTGCCACGAGGAGTCTGACGCAAATCATCACCTGTTTAACAATTAGGTTATTAGATCCGATTTAACCTAACTAGGAATCTGGTTAGGGGTTTAGAACTGGAAGATTAAAACCTTCTCTTGTTGGAGATTTTTTTTTTAATAAAGAGCTTGTAGCTGAATGATAAATAAGTTTCAGACCTCTTAGGAGATTAAGTGTGCTGCTCTGTTCCTAAGCTTATACTTAAGGCAATTAATTGTTCTCAAGGTCTGAACAGGAGGGATATGCATGAATTTTTTTAATTCCACCGGCTGAAAGAGGTCTGAATGAGTTCTGCCTTACACTGTCACACAAACACTGGTACGACTTGCAGTGCAGTAAACCAGCAGTAATACAAGATTATCCACCAGTGATCCGTTAGAAGAGTAATACATCATAATATATTATGGCAGATTTAGAAAGTGTAAAAAAAAATCTGTTTAAAAAATCATAGTAAGAATAGGGACTGTTTGCATTTTTTTTAACTTTAATTTGCCCTCATTTTTAAACTTTCCAGTTAAAATGGATGAAGTTTATAAAGAATTAAGTTTATAAAGAATAAAGAAGTTACAAACCAGCAGGTATCCTCCACATTTGCATTATATTCATTGCTTCTCAGAAACATGAGGCTTGTTGTGCACGGTGCATGTGGTGTGACATGTATGGAGACATAGATGTCCATCGTGGAACCACAGGCACGAGCATGGGCACGACCTTGGTTTTGCCAGGGCAGGACCCTGAGACCATTTTTCCTGACTCCTCCTCACACTCACCAAACCAAGACTGCAGCCCGTGTTTTCCTTTTTTCACCGCATATACTCATTTCATCAGCTCCCACATCCTGAGCAAGGAGCACAAATCGAGCAGAGTTTCTAGGCGATCAGCTCGGACATGCTGTTGTCACGCTTGGAGCAAGGTGGATGTTACAGACTGACATCGTGGCAAGCTGTTGTCAGCTGGGTCACGCCATGTAGTACCTTTTTTTCAAAGTCAGCTTTAACAGAGTCCAGTGTTAATATGGTGCTCTCAGCATGTGACACTGATCTGCTTCATGGACCAGCAGTGGGTCACGCAGCAGAGCAGAGCTTCAGAGGATCACATGGTGATAACAGCTGGTTTTGTCTCCCATATAGTGAACCATAAAGCAATAGCAAATACAGAAAGTGATCATTACCAAGTGGCCTAATTAGGTTTGCCATCTACTTGATTACAGTGTTACAAATCACTGTATCAATAGGCATTATATCTTTATATAAAGTTCCTACACTAAAATCTTTGTGTAGTAATTGTAGTCTAAATCCCCTGTACACCTCAAGAAAGGTGAATTACATTGTTAGTTTGGCAGCTTCAATTGAAATTCTGAAGTTCTACCACCCAGAGAACACACATCCTCCGGTGAGACAGTGTCTTTGATCTCAAAGACCCATAGGCAACAAAGTACCTGCAGCCAAATTAATGATTTTTCTTGACAACATTTCACCTTGTTAGTTTTTCTAATAAGCCATGATTTAACTAACTACTTATTTGAAATAGTCCAATGAATCCCAAATACAGAAATTCCTCCTGACGTTTTGCTATTCACCCTTCACTTGAAAGGCCTACTAGTCACTCTGCTATCATCCCAAGTGACCTACACAAGGAGAATTGGTTTTTAGTTAAATTGTACTTAAATATATAACACTTATAACTTCTTGATAACTCTGTTCTGCAAGTTCCTCAAATGGGCACGCCAGCCACTTCATTATGAAGGCACATTTTCATTGCTCTTCAAAACACTTCTGCCTTCGGGAGCACACATTTACCTGGTGAATTACTCACAAGTAAAGAAAAAAATGGATACCTGCAAAGTATCCAGCACATTTTCTTTTCACTAATGTGTTAGTGAATGCCTCTCATTTGTAGCTTTACAGTTGTGCCCCATGTTATGAGAAGATTCTGATTAAATTCTCATTACTTTTGGCGTTATAGAAAAGGAGCTTTAACATTTCAGGTGGGTGTTACGTTGCATTACGACTTCTCATTCTGCCTGAATTATTATTCATGCACAAAGAATTGTAAGAGCTTTTTTAAAAAGGTAGGGTGTTGCAGCCCTCACTGTAGAACTTCTTGGTGTGTATTTTGTTCTCCCCATGGTGTCAGTTGCATAAGAAAAAGATGCCAAGGCAGGTTTCTCAGTTCATCGAAAGATCATTCCACAAATCCAGTCAGTCTGTCATAAATAGCTGTCAGCTTTAAGTCTCAATCTAAATGTATTCTTTCACATTTTCTCCTGGGAAAAGTTCTGTGCTATGCCTGGAAAGAAGTTTTGCTATAAAAGGTGTTTTCACTGGACCAGGAACACAGACAACATGTAGGTATTTAAATTTCTAGGATTTTTTTTTTAATTGTTTACTAATAAGCGTTATTGACTTCATCTTCTATTTTACTCTTTAGCTCAGGTTTTTATTTTCTTCCATCTTGTGCAAATTGTATTTATATTCAATGGAAAATTAGAAGCAGGACTTGAGAACTGGGTTCCTAATTACTGTTATTTGTTTTCTTTAACCTTTGTTGAAAAGGGTAGGAGATAGCAGCCTTCCTTCCCACATGCCTACCAACAATGCTGTCATTACATGTGTTAGGCTACGTGACCCACAACCAAAGAATGAAGAGGACAGATGTGTAATAATATGAAATCTTTACTCAACTGCACACAAAAAATGAACCATTTACACTGCCAATTTCAGAATAAGGCTGTAATTGGAAGCACTTTTTCTCCTCAATTTCCTGATAGTTCATAAGAAACTTGCAAAGAACAGTGATAATAAAAATACAGCGTACTACTTTGCAATTAATACTATTTTTCTCTTAACTGTAGTGTTAAAACAGAGTGACTTCCAGTTTACTTCCTGAATCTGAAAATGTTGCACACATATGGCAGAAATGTAAATGCCTCTGCAGTACTTTAATTTTATGCTAGTTTGTTTCTCTAGAACATCTTGATTAAGTTGATTGATTGTGTCATAAAATACTTAGAACTTGTAACACAACATACTCTCTGCAACACAAAATATGCAACCAAAAGGTGTTGAGATTTAGAAGTTTCTACATGCCAGAAAAATCTTACTAACCAGTATTAGTCATATTATTGACATATTTTCTTAAAACTGACCCATACACACACTCTTTTCATTTATTGAATATGCTAAAAAAAAAAAAAAGGCTGTGTATGAATTTTTCAAATCAATATTAACCTTTTTTTCTTAGGCTATGAAAAATGTAGTCTATTTCTGTTTGGGAATTACTACCAGGCAAGCTGATGTTCTGCTGGATGCTGTTAAAGCTTTTCAGTGCAGTAAATATTGTTGATACAATGTCACTGACTTAGGGATCAGAATAATACAGACAGTTCATAGCCAATAGTTTGAAATACATTTGTGTAACAGCATCTAAGAGGAGTGGGAAATAAAACATAAGCTTGTAAAACTCGCTGCCAGTGTCTACCTCAGTAAACAAAGAGGTGATTGAAAACATAGCAATCCTTTCTCTGCTGTAAAACTCTGGTATCTCATACAAGGTCAGATATGTAGAAGAAAAATTATCATGCTATATTTGAATAAAGTATAAATATTGATTAGATTTAACATTAGAGCCTGGAAATAAAATAATTTCTAAAAATACAACATTATCTATTAAATATTCACCCAAGAACAAGAATAATAAGGTGACCAAGAAGTGGTCTGGTATATAAACTGAAACAAAGAAAGAATTACAAGCAGCCTCCTTGCAGTGCAATCGATCAAAGACAGTTGCACTTAAAGTTATGTGTGTGAATGCGTACTGACAGGGCCCATTACTAGCACAAATACAAAAAATGAAATAGCCATTTCCCAATAAACTGCAGTCTTTGCAGCTGATGACTGCCTTCTCGAAGGTGAGCTGGCTCCTTCGCTCTCTCATTGTAACCCTCCCAAACTCCAGGTCTCAGGGAAGGAAGCATACCCTTAGTCACCAGCAATGCTCCGAATGTGCACGTTGGTGCTGTCACATCCAAGTTATTTTCATCCTCCTAATCATAACAGCAATGAACTACTCATGTGTGGTGTTCTCTAAACGCCTGTGACTGACAAAGACAATTCATGGGCAGCAAAAAGAAGAATAAAAAGCTAAGCATTTTATTTTTGGAGAAGTGAAAACCATAATAATTTGTTATCACCCCTGATTAAAACTGCATGATGGGTCCCTTTGGGGGTCAAGGAAGAGCAAGAGCTATCCTCATATGGAGGTGGAGAGTATGAGAAGAAATAATGATAAGCTATTTAAAAATGCATTAACTGCAGTTAAGACAGTAGAGTAGACATGAAAACTACAGCTCAGTTGGCAGGGTGAAACTGGGTAAAACCAGTTCCCTGAGAGGTCATGTAATCAGCATTGCAGGTGGTTGTATTGTTATCCTACAGGTGTTATAAGATCTCCATCAAAATTGACATACAACATGTGAACTTCAATGGGTACTAAATAAGGCCACGAAACAAAATTTTGCTGCCTGATTTCCACCAACCTTTCTAGTTCAGACACACCAACTTACCTGATATCCCACTTTATCTATTATTTCTTGCAGAAGGGAACCTCCTTTCTGTTCTAGTGCTGTAGCTGGCGTCTCAAAATACTGACATAATGCAGACAGAGCTACCCTACCTCCAAACCGCTTCTCTGACCTAAGGGGTGCTCCAAAAGAAACATCCAAGGTTCTGATATATAGTGAAGAGTGACACTGTCCGTAGCTGCTGGCAACGCAGGAGGAGATTCTTGTTTTGGAAGGAAAACTGCAATGTAGGAGTTCCAGGCTGGCTAGCACAGTGAGGGATGGAGATAACATTTTAATTTTCTAAAACACCACTGTTTGAAATGTGGTATCCATACAGGCCACTTAAATATACACAAGAACAATGGAGAAATGGTATCCTGACCTTTCTAATAACAGATACTTATTTGAAAGCGCCTTCTACGCCTTCACATTCTTTAAACTGCTGGAGGCTGGCTTTTGGGTTTGCATCTTGTCTTCCAGCAGTTGCTGAAGTGGACAAGGAGGGAAAAGAATTTTCAGTGTAGACCTACTACACCTCTCACAGACATATTACAGCTGTTAAGAACAGACAGAGCGGTTTTTTCCAAGTTTTACAAAACATGTCCTTAGGCGGTAGTTTCAAAACCGCTTAGTTGTTTGGAATTTTCAGTCTCATTAAAATCTTTAATTTCCTCCACAAATATTTGATCCTTACCCACACAAAACATGAAAATTTGAAGAGTTTTCCAGTCTTTAATTCCTCCTTACCCACTTATTAAGGAATTTGGTAAGGATGATGTTACCAGAAACTGAATATGCTTCTACTGAAGGAGTAACACAGGACATTTGAGAATATTGAAAAAGCAGCAGAGTATGCAATTGTCAGGCTGTTTTGGAGACTGCAGCAGCTTTTGAGATAGAGCACAAGGATTAAGAAAAATCTCATTTAATTATTTTGTCTCCTGATGTTGCTGTCACCTTCTATAAACAACTGAGTAAAGAAAGATGAACTAGGAAAAGCTAAAGCTTCATTAAGAAGGTATTTTTCTTTCTTTCCTACTCAGGCCCATGCATGCATCTTGTCCCTAGGGTACAACAGACATGCCGTTTTCTTACTCTCCTAATTAGAGACACCATATTCCCAGAATAGAGCATCGGAGGTATATTCTCAACCATTCATTTTCACAACAGAATGATAGTCACATTTATAACCTAGAAGCAACAAGTATTCGTATAAACACAGCCTATCTGCACATAGCCACTTTAATCAAATTGACATTTCACACCTTTTCAAAACTAGAACTGTTCCAAAAGAGATCAACACTGAAAGCCTTGGATATGACACCAAAAACGTTGTAGTAGGTGGAGCTGAGACAGGAACATTTTTTAGGCTACTACTGAAAACCTATGGAGGCCTGAAAGACATGAAACCTAATTACTATATCTGAATACAACTGACACAGTCGAGTGACTGATAAGCAGGCAGAACGTAGACTACCAAGCAGGACATCTGTAAATTATCAAAGGACTAATGAAAATCTGCCCAGTAGATCTTTGGCATGATATGAGGATGTACAGACCAGGAAATCCGTAACTTGAGTAAAGATGCCTGTCACAAACTGAAAACAGTGCTGCCAAAGAGTGGAATTTTCTGCATGTTTATGCATGGATAAATAACCAATTTAAAGTTGCATTATAGAAGATAATAAGCAGGAGGAGAATTCATAATACAATATATAAGCAACTGGCACATAAAGGGGATGCATAGCTTTCCTCCTTTGGATTCGGGCTGTTAAAGCTCAGTCTGTATCGGTTAATCAGCCCATCGTGTTATGTTTGTCATCTACCATACCGCTTTCATGAGGAAACCTGCGTGACAAATGTACTAGGCAGAAGAGCTTTGTAACTCCATAGGGTTGACTCAGACTTGGAGTAGCCAACAGGTGCCAGGAGGTGAGCAGCTGCGCGCTGAAATACTGCGAGTGGGTTGAGTCTCAGGTTTTTGGAGTACCAGCAGCTCCGCAGGCACAGATATGCCTGAGATTCTGTTAAGTTCTCATTATTTTCAGCGTGACAGAAAAGGTAATTTCACACTTTAAGTGGATGTTAAGTTGCTTTCATCTGATGATCAGTCACTGACCATAGCCCTGGGGCTTCTGGCAGCATCCTGTGCCCACAGTTCCCAGGTGTCTGCTGCCATCGGCTGCCTGTGCAATTCTATGCTGTTTTTATTGTAGGATCATAGACAATTCACTCTACACGAAGGACTACTTGTCATTACCACCTATTAGTTACAGAAATACATGTAACTCTAAGCATTAGCACACAATCCTACAGAGCTAAGCAAAAGCTAGCTGCTAGTTAGATGATTCCATTACAACTCAGCCAACAAAAACGAAACTCCAGTCCAGGCACAGCCTGACAAGTCCTGAGGCTGGTGGCCTTAGCTTGGCACAAGGCCTGTGGCAACACCATATTTACTGGGCTACAAGGCTACAGGTGCATGGTCTCTCCTCAGCACTGCTAGCTACAGAACAGGGTCCACGTGCTTAGATGTTTGAACAGCAGTTTAATGCTTTTGCCACTTGCACTTTCTCCACAGCGGCCAACCGCTCCATCTTTAATAGGAAGGACAAACTCAACGTCTCTCAAATATCACTAATAACCTTGCTGGACACATGAAATGAAAAATATCTGTAAATATCTTGAGTATTAGTGCTGAGTATTGCCCTTCACATAACAAACAGAGTAAAGCTATTTAGGGAGGGCATTTCCATCTAAGAAAAGTGCCCAATATCTTGCAACATATAATTTGCATAACCAAGAGATGGCAGCACTCCATCAACCATTTGCCTGAAGCATTTATTTGCAAATTATTATGCATCTGTAAGCATGATACCTCAGTGCATGAACAACACCAGAAGACTAAAAACAATGGAATAACAATGGAGCAAGACTAGTGCTTATTATGCTATTGCTTTACAAAGGTCTATAAAGGTGAAATTCATTCACCAGTAACTTGAATTATTTTTTACCCAGCTTGTACTAAGAATAGGACATAGCAAATATTTTTTTAATTTGGTTGTCTCATAGATGTATCTTCTCAAAACATGCTTTATAAGATAGCAAAATGACCTAACTCCCCTTTCACCAAAACTTAAGAAGCCTATATATATCAGATACAGACTTCCATTTAAAGCTCCCTTTCAGCCTTTTCTTGGCAGTCGGAAAAGTTCCCTGTTAATAATCCTAAGAATCAAGGCGCCTCTAAAAATTTAATTATGTTTATATATACATATATATATATACTGATGTCTCCTGCAGACTGATGCTGTCAGAAATTGGAGGAGTTCAGCATTTCCCAAAGGCCTTCAGTGTCCCATATCACCAGGCTCACGTGTATACAAGAGGTTTCTTAGCAATGATAATTAGCCTTTTTTACCACATTCAGTCCAATTTACTTTTGGCTGTATGAACAGTGTATGGACTTCAGCAACGGTCTTCAAACAATGCTACGTGGGAAATTAATAGCACAACTATACAACCACTATGAGGTGATGAAGAAACTGGGTAAAAGGCAGATGACAATGAACTGAGCTGCACAGAGAAATTGTTGAACTGAGATGTCGCTGCTGGATGAGTTTTGAGAACAGCATTATTTAACTTAATGAGGAGGTTCACAACTGATTAAAGCTAACACCAGTTTCCACCTCTGTTCCTTATTGCTAGAGCACATTTTCCTAAGAAAAAGGCCAGGTTCAAACACCTTGATTATATTACAGCAAAATGCAAGACAAATAGTTGCATCATGTCAGTAAGGATGTTACTATTTTTTGCATCTATATATTATTCTTGCTTTCAAATATCTGGATTGATTTTCTCCCATTGCAACCCATTTTGTTTTAGTCTCTCTCTAATTTCATTGAAGTTACACTTAGTTTAATCTAACACACAAGGAGAATCCATTTGTTTTCATAGAAAATGCTGGACATAAGTTCTGGGGGGGTTGGTTTGTTTTGTTTTGTTTTCCTAAATGTAACCTTGTTCTTCCATGATATCACTGTCTCTACCGAAAATGTCCACCACTATTGCATTCACTCCTGATATTTATAATTATACAAAAGATGATCCTTCTTAGAAGACCAACAGGCGGATTCAGTTTTGTTTAGCAGCGTAAGAAATACTATGCAGCAGGAGTATCATTCAAAAAACAATTCAGTATTTCATCAAAAGATACTGTGTAGGCACTAACTAGAAACTGGAATAGCAAGTATGTTTTTATTCTACCTTTTATTCTAACATAATGTGTACATCTTCACTTACAACAGTCAGACTACATGAGACTACAGCTATCATGAGAACAAGTCTAACTGATGATCTCTTTTTGGTTTTTTCCTAAAGCATAAGGCTGCAGCATCAACCTTCTCATCTTTCTCACACAAATTAATCTCACTGCCTATAATGAGCTCCAGTGTCACTGGAAGAATATTCATGGCATTGTACGTGCTAGCTAGATCAAAACGCTCCAGAACTGAACAAGTTATCCAGAATACGGATTGGCAAATAAGTTTTTCTGATCCTAAATATTTCTATTTATGGGCCTGGAGTCCCCATTCATTATTAGTTCAGTACATTTTCAAAGGGGAACAAATGAAATCTCAAGAACATATATTGCAAAAAATTTATAACGGCATGTTTCTTTAACTATGATCAAGACAACAGAAATCCTGTCTTCTATACATATGCTTTAAAAGACTCAGACAAAATTAAATATTGTTCCTGCGGATAAAAATAATTTTATTTTTTTTCTCTCTGAGCTAATCAATTCTTCCGGAGCTCCTCTTCCACCCACACTGTGATGTGGTTGTATCAGAATCAATAATCTATTTATAGATAAAAGGACAATTTTTTACTCAGCAGTTAGTAGATTTCTGCTGCTTTCAGTTGTATTTAGTATTCCTTTTAAGTTTTTTTTTTGTTCAGATAGAAAACTTTTGATAACTACTTTGAAGATAATTCCTGTATCAAGCTGAAAGCACAAACGATAACTAAAGTTCAAAACCTTTAAAGTTCTGACTTCAGGAGGACAGGACAGCTCACTTCTTCCATGTATTCCCAGCACAGGGACCTCAGGGCTGTTTGACACACTGCTATTTAGCTCATTTTCTTTCTCTAGTTTCATACTCTCCACCATGTAACTTCGCTTTGGATCCCTGTAGCTGGCTCACACCCACAAGTTGCCCCACCAGTCTGCTGGCCAACCAGTAACGGGTTTCAGTTTTTCTCCTTTCTGTGACAAAGACTTAACGAAGTTGCCCACTCCCAGTACACCAATTTGTGACATGTTCCTGTGTGTTCTAAATGCTATATTGCCTATGTGACTTAGGGATTGCTTTCCTGAGTTTTTATAAAGAAAATAAATAAAAACATGCCACAGTGAAATTTAACACAACCCTTTTACAGATAAATTGATGGCACCTTGTAAGTTGTATTCCTGCAATCTTATTCAAAAGAGCAAAATCTCTCAATGCAAAAATTAATAAGGGCAAAGGGCAGGACCACAGCCCAGTTTAGACACAAACTTGCCAGGACTATGAGTTCAGATTTAAATTGTGGGTTGAACCCTCCAAGGTGCTTGCGTCACATCTTATGTCACAAGGTGCTGGTGTCATTATTTGGGCTATTGAAAGGTATATCATGCTTTGGTGTCTCTGAAGTTACTTCTGCTTGACAACAATTTAAACACCATCATGAGTTTCAGGGCATTATTTGATGAAATTTAAGACCAATGTAAACTCAAATCAGTAGGAATACACATGTGCTTAATGCTGAGCACAGGTACAGACTTTCGGCTGCTGAAGAACTGAGTGAGTTGATAAGAAAGATGCTTTGATTGTGTTTCATGTAGAAACACATGTTTTTGTGATTCTTATCCGTGCTAAGGTAAACAGTTTGCTGAAAGACATGTAAGTACAAATTCCAAATTTTGAACTCATTCACCAAAAAGCAAAAGTAGAGAATATGTCTAGAGTAAAACTGGATGATATCTTAAGTGAATGCAAGCCGATAAATAGCATCATGTTGGAATTTTAAGAGACAGTGGTTTTGGTGACAGAACTAAGGGGAGCAGACCTCAGCTGTGGTAGCCTGCCCTGCATCAAAACTAAGCTGAAGGAATTTTAGGCAAGCTCAAATCATATTTGTCAAATTGTCTTGAACCAAAATTTTGCTTTCGTCTTGCTTTTATAATGATAAAAACTATGATGCGATGCCATGGGAGAGAGCCATGGCTCATTCAGTTCCTAAAGGCAGGCAGATTAAAAAGGCACTGACTAATACAATCGTGAGAAGCTTCTCTGATCACCTGCAAAGTGTTTTCTCAGTTCCGGGAAGATAACCACGTTTAGCATTAAATGTTTCAGCATTAACACCTAGATCTCAGCTCCTCTGTCTTGCTTGGAAGACAATTGACTAGGAATCGTAAATTTGCACTACTATCTGCTATTTAAAGACTGCATTTCTTAACTGGTAGTGCAACGTTTACCTTAACTTTTAAAGGCAGGAGGTACCCGCTGGCAGACACCTCCACAAGGCAAATCCTATCAATGAAAAATGCAGCTTCTTAAAGAGGGATACACTTCCCCCCCAAATTAAACGCACCAGTTTCAGTATCTCTGCACAGGAAGCTACTGCCCGGAAGCCGCTTACAGTGCAGCCTTGCACTGGTCTGATGTCTGCGCCTGTTACACCGCAGTGAAACCTGCTACGTTCACTGAAAAAGAGCACAGTAGGATGTATCTCTGTGAGCAGACTCATACGTCAGTTATTGTTGATCCTGATAAACAATCACCTCCTGGGTAGCAAAGCACACACCGAGTCCTAGGGCTCACTTTCTGCATGATTTAACATTTCATAGATAAACTCCACAGCCCACTCTACCCTGAGTAATGCGTCAGATCTTCCTAAACACTTCATTGAAGTTTGTTTACAGCAATGTCGCTTGCTGCATCTGGAGGAGGAGGTGTCTGCGTTTCCTTTTTTTGAATTTTTTTTAAGCAGACATAACTGACAAAACTGCCAACTCTTTTTATTGTTTTCAACTTATATAAACAGCATTAAGCTGCAGGGAGTCTATTAATAAGAGCCTACACAACAAAACCATTCACAATCTTCAAGGCAGGTTTTAATCTCCCAGAAAAAATCAATTTTATTTAGAATAAACTAGTAGAGAATAGAGATTACTCCAGGGAATTAGACTTTAAAGTATGATGGAGAAATATAGATTTTCTTCTCTACAGGAGTATGATGTTGCAATGCAGATAGAATGTGGCATAACAATTACACAAAGACTTCTTTAAAAAGTCCAGGCTTATTAACCCTACAGCTTTCTAGAAATAAGTACTTCTGATAAAAACAACAAAAAGCATAATTAGAGAGACAAATACCTGGAAGAAAAAGCTTAGAGCCTTGAACAAGTTCCACTGCACTAATGAACCACTCCACCAGATCCCAGGAGATCAAAATATATTACGTGTGTCAACTCCAGTGCAGAAGAACTAACCTTGTGCCCTCGCTTTCCATATCTATGGCCTCTCCAAACTGTCACAAAGGGATGAACACAGAGGGGGAAGGTATATTAATAAAGTTAAATGACCGCTTGGAATACAGTTGCCAAGACCTTCGCTCACAGATGGTGACACTTTGTCGTGGCAGCTGAACCTTTCCAGACAAGCCAAGGAACACAAATTCTGCTTTTGGTTCTACCTGTACCGGTCTGCAGCTGAGCGTGTCTTCATCACAAGAGAATGAAGCTGCTTTTACTGAGCTCAGAGGTTGATGCATTTTAGTCCAAAGCAGACACTACTGTGTTATTAACATTTATAGCTTGGAGAAATCAGAATGAGCTCAAGTCCTGGCGCTCTACATTTACTTGTTAACAGGGTCAGTATTTCGCTTTTTACTTCTGGTTTATATTTCTCTTAGCCCGATAAGTGAGACCTGAACTCTGTGCCTATTATTCCCACTGCAAAAATCTAAAGAACCTGAGAAACAAACAGCATGAAGGCTGTACTACTTGCAAAACCACTTCTCAGCTCTTTACACTCTTTAACTGTCTACACTCCACTCCAAGATCCTCGTCAAGTACCAGTTAAAGCCTTCTCCTAACACTTAATTACGGAAGATTTTAATCTGTATTTTGCAGAAGCTACAGAGCCACAAGTGCAGTGACAGTGTATGGTCATGTCTGGTTGGAAGGAGTGTTTAGTGGCTATTGGTAAGTTCACTTACCCTTTCAAAAGACATTTAGTTTGCTTTTTTTTAGACGAAGATGCAACCTAAAAACCCAGGCGTAAATACTTCATGACTCTCAGAAATCGCTTTTTCGCAGTCACAGCCACTTTGGGCAGAAGGAAATCTTGTATCTGAGCGAGGAGAAAAGTTCAGATCCTGAGCTGAATCTTGTAACTTTCTCGTCTTTATTACATTCAGATATAGTCATGAATATTTAACAGTTAAAATTTTGCTGTTACTGCACAAACAATCTTCCTGCCTATAAGATGTTGTGTTCTGCCTTTGTTTATACTTTAATTTGATTTTGCTCCAAAGCAGGCATTTTCTATTTTTGCAGAGAAATTCAGTTTTCTAGTGGAACTAACTCTCCTCCATCTACAGAAAACACTTGTTGGCCTTACTGATACAGGAGCTTTTGCATCAAGGTTACATTACTAATAATTAAGCTAATCTTGGTGTAAACACCCAACACCAGAATAAAATGAAGCTGACGTAGATGAGGCTTAAGTGGTTTGAAACCCAGTTCACACAGGTGTCTCAAATGTGCATGCGAGGGTTTGATCTGGGGTAACCATCTCGGGGAGGGGGAGCGGGCGGGAAGCTTGCATAGTTTTCATCAAAAGGTACTGCAGCACTGTGCTTGTGGGTATGGATGCATACATACAGACTTGGGTAGCAGTTAACACTTCTTCCGTACACCTACACCTCTGAATGAAGTTGGTAGCTGTGCAACAGCTCTTCTCTTAACCATACACCAGGGTCCCTGCTTACATTGTCGCCGCAGCGTTTCAACACCGGCTGCCTTCCGTCCTCCTCCTTCATCCCGACTCCCCTATTCTTTGTTGTAGGAAATAACAACCCAGACAACGGCAATGTCTCTTTTCCTTATTGGTAAACATTCTCTGGACACATCTGCTGTGACAATGATAAGGCAGAGGTCTACTCTCAGATGGGAAAAACAGAATCTCAGTTTACATAATGGCCAGAAAACAAGAAAAAGAACCTACGCGCTCGAGCAGCAAGCCTGTTTCTATCTTGCTTCATTGTCTTAACAGGATTCTTATTGTGTTTATATTTAGAGACATGGGAAACTGTGCTAGCCATGCTACCCATTGTTACTTAACCTCAAACAACCTATATAGCATGCTGTCCATTAAGGAACGTGAATATAGACTCTAATCAAGGTGGCTAAACAAGATATAGGAAAATAAAGCTCAGGGCTTCCTCCTCCTTTGGGAAAAAACAAACAGGAAGGCTCCCTCTTAGACTCACCTCAGCTGAAAAGAGTGGGGGGGTTGGGTCTGTTTTTATAGGCTCACAGGAGATTTTAGCTTTCCGTTGTGCACCTGTTTGGCTTTTTCATCATTCGCGCTGGCAGTAAATGGATAGAAACATTTCAGTGACTTATTTCCCAACAGGGAAACTTTTTTATTTTCTTTACTTTTTAGGAACAGTGTTCATTAGAAAACTGCGTTTAAAAACGGCGGTGGAAACCTGTCATAACTAAGACAGCACTGGCTGTGACTGGCTAATCATCAGCAAGTTGCTTTTGATAACCTGTTCGTGCGTTGTGCTTCAGTAGGCTTGCCTGAATTCTGTATATCGAACAAAACATTATCAAATAACTTGAATCCACATAACTGATATTAAATTGAATATAATGTTCCTAATGAAAACAGAGCCCTGATTGTTAAGAGTCCATGATTCCAATTCACATACATCAGCACTGCACAGGACTAAGAGTGGCAACTGAGCCCAAAATTCTGAATGCAAAACCATTTCACATGCAGAAAATAGTTACAGCGAGTCCTGGCTAAAAATTTGCATTGTTTAAACAGCACATTTCAGTCTTACTTTGTCTTCAGGAGCCACAATATGTGGGCCTTTCAAATCAACACAGGATGAAAATCCTAAATCCTTTAAAGCTTTAAACTGACAAATTTGTATAGACAGCTTTTGCCTCTTTCTGTCATATCATAGCATTCAAGATTCCTCAGTAAGTGTTGGGGTTTCCTAGAGAAATGTTCAAACTTTGGACATTTAATTTAACATAAAGTAATAACAGTCCCTGATATCCATCAAAGAGAGAGGCTGCCGTCAGAAAGCAGTACAATTCTTTTTCTTTGAATTATTTGGCCCTGATGTATGGAAGGCTGTGAAGATGACTTATCAGGTATGCCACAGGCTATGGGACTTCACACCAGAAAAGTGTCTCTTTTAATAGATAAGAGATCGAAGGCAAGGTCGCTCCGTTGCTATCCTTAGCAAACAAATTTCTTTGGTGAGCATACTTCTTAATATCTTGTCTTGTCACCCAGTCATCAAACCACATGAGACTGGTGTAAAGATATGGAGAGTGAAAAGGCTGTAGTTCTTTCTTACCTCTCCTTTCATTTTCCAATACCTCTGAAATCCTCCTGTGCAAAGCCCAACAGGAAAACGGGAGGCATTTAAAAGGAACATCAGTCTCCAGGAGGAGCTCAGGGAAAAAGTGATCTTTCGTTGCCTCTTCCCACTCCACAGGCAAGGAGAGAACCCTTTCCTGCTGCAGCTTCCTTGCTCTGTTCCTCAGGTTTCATACCCAGTACATCTTGGATTTGGTGCTGGAGATGAAAACAAACTGATTTGTGGGAGAAGGGCCAAAGGCTGGCCTCATTAGGAATGGCTGCAGTAGGAATTCACTTAGACTCTGAAATCAGACTTTTACTATACTTTCATTTGTGTTTATTATCTTCACTGCTTTCTCCCCCACCCTTAGAGTCTCCCTTTCTTTCAGGTGGTGGCACTGCTGCACCATCTGTGGTACTCAGTACACAGTCCTTTGCCAGATTTTAGAGTGTATCTTAACAAGCAATTAGAGCAGTTTTCACTGGCTCTTACTGTCGGCTTTCCAGCTCCTGCATGATCCAAATGGCTCTCAGGGGATGTTACATTGCGGTTGGGTTGTTATTGTTTGTTCCAGGCCAGTGCCACTAGACAAAAGCATTATAAAACTGGCAAACGGTATTAATCACAATTTCTTAGGTGTCTGTGTCTGCAATATCCCTACAGTCACTTTCCCATTTTTTTGCTTAGCTTTCATTTTGATCTGAAGGAACAATAAGGATGTGATGTACAGAGTACGTCGCCATATAGCAGCTCAGCAATAGGCTGAAATATTTGTAAGGTCAGATAAAAAAAGACTGAGACAAAAATAAGCATTGCATTTCAGAAATTCAATCTGTTTGTTAGGAACGACTGGATTAGTATCTGAGAACTTCCTTGCAAACAGCCAAACTCCCACCAGCTTTGAGTATTTCAAGCCCCAAAACTCCACTGAAGCTTAACTACTCACTCATTGTGCGTCTACATATCTAACTCAGCATACAACGTAGAATGTCCCCTGCTGAGCATGCCCAAAACAAGTCCCTTTGAAAATAGCGTCTATTTCAATTTGGTTAATCCCTATCATTTCAAAACTGAAATAGTTTGGAAATTCACTGAGATGCACCCCTACCCCTGTGTTAAGAGATAGATATTCAGTCATACAGGGGGAGGAAAACAGACAGAGCATATATAACTAATCTATTGCATTTCCGATCTTATTGATTTGAGGTCCAGTGGGCTTTTAAAACTGTTAATTGAGGCAATGTTAAGTAATAATAAGTAATAATAGCTTTAGCCTGTGTCTCTCCTGGGACTCTTCAGAACAATGAAGTGCCTATTTACTATTCGTATGAAAAGGAAACCATCCGACTGAAAATCCACCAACACAACTGAAGGTCCCCTAAAAATATGAAGAAGAAAGGAAAAACAACCCCTTTCATGGGATGGCTAAAGGCAACTCGACAGTTCTCAAATATGTTTTACAAATAGGACTATGAGCTTGGTAGGTTGACTGATCCAGCAATAATAACAACAAGTCCGCATTTACATAGTGCTTTACATCTTCAAAGTGCGGTGTAAACGTTAACTAATTGACCTAGTCAGAAAAGCAACTGCTTCCAGTGTAATATCAAGTATGTGGTCACAAGAGAACAAATTATTAACTAAAGGAAGTAATTTATTTGAAAATCTATTATCATAAATTATACTCTTTTTTTCTCTTTTTTTAAGTTATTCCCTCTGCAGTCTGATTAATGCCTGGATTAATTTGCTCATGATTTCTGGAAATTTAGTAAGTGCAAACTTAATAGGAGGCTGATAGAAATGTCAGAGGTAATTGATGCTTTAATGGGCATGATATCTGGAAAAGTACCCGATTGGAATAGATGCACAATGGCCTTTGTTATAGCACTAGGGTAAAGGCTCACCGTATTAGGCTCACTTCTTTAGACAAGTTTAGTAAATTGTGTACCATGAATATTCTCTGCTCCCTAAACTTAGAGGGGCAAAAGCTATCAAAGCAATATAGCACTTTTCTCATTAACTCCACACATTGCATTATTACACACCTCTTTTTAATCAACATTTTTAAATGACAGCATCTTCAACTGAATAGTTGCATAGAAGATTTTTTTTTAACAGTAATAAGTAGTTTGTATCATGACACATCAGGACAAAAGTATTACAGAAGTTGAGGCAAATCTTTTTTTTTTTTTTCCCTACTTGGATTGATAGAAAAAGTTTCTGTTCCCATTTTTGGTTTGTCTGTTCTTTTAAACAAGACCTGATCTGATGTCTGAATCAGATAAATCCTATTATTCCATTTCAGTCATGAATACAGAGGAAACGTTCCATAATC
>Ga0181612_146814_pt1 | contig 18593 bp, 6 predicted proteins | sample HoacroProtozoa21_FD_119630 | JGI IMG/M metagenome (GOLD analysis project Ga0181612, IMG submission 119630) | Hoatzin crop microbial communities from Cojedes, Venezuel. Combined Assembly of Gp0051906, Gp0051904, Gp0051908
CCAGCTGATCCAGTCTCAGTGGTGTGTTCACATAGTACTACTTGCTAACACAGACATAATTTCATCAAAAAACACCCGGAGTAACTTTCGTTTTCACCAGCTCTACTTGACAGATGTTTTCTGCTTACAGGGGCACTACGTTACACAAGTGTTGAGATCTGAATACTGTCAAAGTTGGCACATACTTAAATGTGTAAAATAAGCTTTCTCAGTTCCACATTAGACTCTTATGTGAAATATTGCAGTTTTAAGCAAGTGCCAATGAAATGGAAGCACTCTTCTTCAAAACTTCTCCATAAAACATTTTAATGCTCCAGCTACGCATGAACATAGCTTTCTAAAGGTCTTTTGCAAAACCATAAATTTTCTGTTCTTACAGATTTTAGAATCTCATGCCACTAGCCTAACTTTTAGAATTAAGTGCTGTAAAAGTTTAACTACTAATTCTGATGCTTCTAGCTTCTTTCCTGTTTTCAGCATTCATGTTTAGCTATTTTTGAGTAACGTATAAATGTCAGCCTTAAATTAGGAAGTACTTTGTCTCAGCCAAAAGTGATGGATTTTACCAAGTGATTTGATAGATTTTAGAGGCTCCTTACATGCTCCAAGGTTTGTATTTCACGTTTATTCTGAAGGTCAATTGCCAAGAGAATGAACCGTGTAACAAAGAGGCTATCAGTTATAGTAGATAAAGTGAACAGATGCCTAATTCCCCGGGTAGACGAATATTTAGGTGCTATTTGGCCCAGGAAGCCTGGTAATCTGCTAAAGCTTGATACAGTTTGCTGCAGCAGTAAGTGGCATCCTGGTGCTGCGTTATTACTGTTGTAAAGAACCATGCTATCCCACATGACCAGATAAATACAGTATAATACAGAGATGCACCAGATCAATGATTGTTTTAGGGAGCAGAGCAGTGTGGCTGCTAGCTTGCCATTTGCTGTCACTTTGGATGTGAAAGTGAAGAGATTCCTGATGCTGTAAGTCTACTTAATGCTCACACTTAATGAGCAACACTTTAAACTTGCCTTTGGGCATCCTCTAAAGAGCACAGTAGCTGCTGACTTCACTTGTCCCACTGTTGTTCACAGTGAAAACAAGGGAAGCAACAGAAGCCCTTTTATTTATGCTCCCTTTGATATCAATATTATAGGTGAAACTATTGCAATGGTTTTCAAATCAGTTTAACAGAATACTTCATAATAACAATGTTTTTTTGTCTCAGATTATGAAAGATTCATAATCTGTTGTGTGGCCCATCACTGGTCTAAGGTTTGAGGGCAGCAGCGACTTCTAAATGAGCGCTAAATTGGAAGAGAAGTGGCATCATCATTATAACAAGGGCAGGAAGGGCACTGAAGAAGATGGAGGCAGAGGGGGGAAAGGCTGGGGGCAAGGCTCAGCAGGAACAGATGTCAAGAAGTAGAAAATAGGAATATGGACATGAAAAGGTGGGCAGTCAGAGGGACTGGCATAACGACAGAAGGTTTTGCATCTTTATAGCAAATACAATTGGGGGAGAAGGTCTGTCTATAGTGGTTAGAAGGCATTTGTATCCGTCACTCAGCATAACATGCTGGCATTTAATAATTTTCTGGGGTGCAGAAGAAGTCAGCAATGTCTGTGACAAATACCACACGCAGCCAGAGAGGAGTGCCAGCTTCAATCCTCTAGCCTCACGCTTCTCTGCTTTCCCAGTCAGTGCTGACTTCGAGTATTCAGTTTGTGCAGAGTCCAAGATAAGTTTAAATAATTATGAGTGCAGGAAAGCCAAAGCATTAGTCTATTTATCTGCTGGTTTTGAGTATACAGGTTCACAGCAGAGACCCATTTTCCATGACATTTCAGGTTACTAGATATTCTTGATTTGCATCTTCTGAGCAGAAAAGAAAAAAAAAGTAACTCTTAAGATCAGTATGAATATAACTGGCTCCATGCCTCCTGAAGGCCTGATGATACGATGGCCCTAGACCATTCTGCAGAGCAGGTATGTTTTATTCAGATTGAAGTGTCAGATGTAGGGGCAAAAGTACTAGGATGCTGTAATCCATATGCAAATGGAATAGATTAAGAATGAACTATCTTGATTCCTCTATTTCCTAGCTCACTTCATTTAGACACTACTGATGCTCCTTTTAAGCAGTTTTATGTTTTTATTAGAGTTTAATATCTGAGAGATAATTATCAGAATTCTTTTTTTCCCTAACAGGAGCTTCTATCTACTTCTAAAAACAGTAAGGGGCGGCTTTGCAGAATAACTTAAATTGAGACATACACAAACGTGACTATTCACAATCTGTGTTTCAGATGACACGCCCAGTTTTATTCTAGACCTCACTTTCATAACTAACAAACACAATCCCTCCAGCTGACTTCCTCCAGTAACAGATTTCTGATAATTGAGCCTGACACCAAGCTACAAACTATTATGTAAACTTCAGACTTAGTTTAATAAAGTAAGCGACTGAGAAGTTTCTGAGCAGTCATTGGATGTATCAATGGTCTTGTGGTTCGGAAATCTTCTAATTGATTGTTTTGAATGTCTGCAAGTGTAGAACTTGGTGATGCAGAGGAATATTCAGGATCATAATTCTTGTAGTACTGTAAATTAGTCCCAGTCATTAGAAAACCAATTAGAAATGCATATTTAGAGGCTTAGAGGGCCAAGGTTGTAAGCCCTAAATACTAGGGTTGAGTGTGAAGTTGTACCTGTGTGGAAATCCTCTCAAGAGAGTAGGGAGGGGAATAAGCCTAAACATTAAATGTTAAAGCTACCACAACCAGGAACACATGGCAGTCCAGACAGCCCGTCAGTTAAAGCAAGTGGCAAACTCAAAGGCCCAGTTTAACGCCGGCAACATAAAGTCTGTGTAGGCTGGCAAAGAACCAGATATCTCATGCCTGGAAGACTCTCTTTCCTTTATGGATTCTTTGCTTATGGGTCCTGTGAATGATATCCCAAAAGGACAGCATAAAACATTCACAATCTGATGTGAGGTACTGTGGTCACTACTGGCATATCTAAGAGCTCTTCTTCTTTTTTTTTAAAACAAAAGGTTGCAAATCTTTTTTACCAATTTAAAACACAAAAAAAAGACATTTTAAATAGTTCATCTTACTATTTCAAGTGCTTCAGACTGACTTAGGCTCAGAATCTGTTACCAATATGACTTAATTTATGGAGAAATGTTTGTAACATGGAGTATGGAGTTTCTTATTTAATTTAATTTAATAAAGTCAATTTATGGCTAGATAATACAAGTGTTTGTGTAGAAATGCAGGGTGAGGTTGGGAAATTCTGGTCACAACATGAATTAAAATACATGATAGTTTCATTCACTTTGGAGAATTTTGTATCTTTTGGAGAAAACAGCTTGTTTAGTATCAACTGTCAAAAGCATGAACTTCCTGAGCCAATATTCCGCAGAATTATTCAGGTTCCTGAATCAATGTCTGCATTTTTCCCTAGCAATTCAATATGTAACTAAAAAAATCAGAAAATAAGGTGGTAGTGTTATTCATTTATCTAAAGGAACAACAAAGCTGTAAGCCTGAAGGAAAAGTGTGACTTGAAAAACATTGTTTGAGCAGAGAATTAATGTAGTAGGGTTTGGGAGTCCCTTACGGTACCAAGAAAAGAAACGTAATCTACTTTGTGGGAGCTCTGCTAAAGAAAAAAAGCCAGAGCTCTTGTTAAATGCTAAGTTTTTGCTTCCACTCAGGTAAAAAAAGGCTTAATGCTCTGAACCGAAACTTGTGAAAATCTCACCTATTTGCCTGGTAATCACTTTTTCCTCAAATTAAGAAGCACACATTTTTGGCTGGATTCTGATTTCCTTGCTGTAACTCCACCAAAACTGCCTCGCAGTACCTTGGCTGCCCTCCCAAAACTCCAACTGGCAAAGCAGCAACTCTGTTTTTGAAGTTCAAGACGTGGTTACAACAGAGTTCTGGCTTGGGCTACTCAAGCTGAATGCGTCTTGATGAGTTTGGCTCTTCCACTGGGAGAAGGCATGGAAGATGGTGAAGGGGCTGCTGTGAAAAACTCAGCCCGGTGACAATGCACAGCAAATCCTATTAGTGCCATTCCCCGTGCTGGAGCCATGCGGCAGCTGTGGTAGTAAGCAGAAGTTACGTGCACTGTTATAACAACCTACAGCTGATTTCCTGAGACATGCCTTTACATTTGTTTATTGTTTGATTGTTAAAAAGCATTTACTGCACTGGTTCTTCATTTAAACATCAATCTGGAATCTAGATTGCTAAACCAAGAAAAACCACAAATGCAGAGATCTTCTTTAGGCATTATGTCTTTGTCACTGAAACACCGAAGTCTCTGTTTGAGATTTTATGTCATTCATTTTGTTTAGACAATTCACTGCTGTGCTCTCAGCAGAAAACACTCCATGCTGCGAAAGTTGGTGCAAACATGTTCTGCCTAACAGCAGGCAGACAGCAAATGCCTAGGGCATTCTGTAATTGTCCTGGGAATACGGTTTCTAAAACATCTCAGATTTATTACTGTAATTTTCATCAGATACCTGATACAGTAAATGTTTCTAAAGGTTTTATAGCTTTTATCTAAAAAAGACAGATTGTTTAGTCTACCTTGCTGAATGACATCATGCTATTCATACTTTCTGTATGAAAGACGGTTACCTTTGTGTATGTTGCTTTGACTTAACAGGTTTGGAGGTATAATGGATGTCTTTCCTATTTCATAAATGTTCTTGCATATATTTATGTGAATGTATAAAAATATACACTTAATTTTTAGTGAAAAAGGACATTGCTATCAACTTCATCCATTGCTATCAACTTCATCCAGGATGTGAGTTACCTTGGGCTGAAATGAACAGGGTAGATAATGTCTCTTAGACTTACTGTTTATGACATCCTGCTTACTTGTCTCTTAATTGATCATAATTTCCAACTCTCACATCCAGAAAACTACTAACACCAAGCAAATAAACCAAGAAAGTCCAAACAGATACAGGAGAATAAGATACTGAGTTCAGAGGCTGTCAGGAGAGTCTGGCACTCAGGTATCGCCTTGCTCATATCAACTCAATATGCTAAGAAACGGAGCTTTGTCTGTTAATGTTTGATGAAACCACAAATTTATTTCGTAAATGCAATTTAAGTTCCTTCCTGCTAGTTATATATTATAGTTCACAAAAAAAAAATGAAATGCCAGAAAGCTGCAAGCTCCTTAAATAATCTCCATGCTTATAAGCAGTTTTGTACAGCATTTGTTGCCTTCTGTCCAACTGAAAACAAATCCCTAAATTGAAAGGATTCATATTAATAAAAAATTGTTAAGTTTATTTTCACCAGTAGGAGACTGCTATTTATCACACCAGCTGAATCCACTGTCCGAAAGAACTGTGTTAGAGCTGAAACTGCTATTACTTGATTATGCTGCAGACTCAAGACAACAAAGACCCGGAGTTATCTGCTGATCCAGCAGGTGGTAAAACGCCAGCCCCTGCCCACAATGGCTCTGCAGGCTGTTTACGAGGAGGTACGAGCAAAAGGAGCAGGTTTTTACACAGCAGGCTGTAATCTCAGCTCAGCACCTGCACAGCCAGCAAACGGAAAGGTCCTTTGAAAACGACAGCTGAGAAACCATGTACCTAGGCCTTCTGTGAAAGAACTTTTGATGCCAAATGCTATTTCCATCAGGGAGCTGTTGCTTGCCAAGATATATCCCCCAAGTAGCATTTTCATGAAAAATTTGCTTCTGCTGCGGTAGCACCCAGTGATTTTATCTGATAGAGCCTCTGATGTACTTGCTCCCCTTCTAAAGGTGAAATGCTGGAGTAACGAAAGGGAAAGATCTGGCTGGTCTATTTAATTTTGCTGAGTTTTTGGTAGATAAATAGGATGTAGCTCAATTTGACTGAAATGGACTAGAAAAGTGAGATGAAATTTCACCTGAAGAAATATATAATGTTTGTATAGCCTTATGCTATCTTGAGTGAACAAATTTTGAAACCTGTGATCAATATTGAACCTCCATTCTATGATTCCATGATTCAGCCTTGCGCTCTATTTTGTCCTAGAAGGGGACAGCTGCTTTGATATGCCTGAGGGAGTGGGAATTTAGTAAAATTACAAAATGAAGGGTTTTTTTCTGAAATTAGCAGCAACAGTACACGTCCACCAAACATTAAAATCGGAATCTAGATACACAGCTGTGTTTATTTTTATTGTTAGGTAATTTTAAAAAATCTGGATAAAATCACATTCTCTGCTTTTATATGAATACACACTTAGAATTGAAATTAACTTTTTTACATTGTACACTGAGATAAATTCATAAAGTGAATTAATTTCTATTTGCAATTATTTCAGTATATAAAGCTATGATGTGCAAAACATGTGCACACTGAGCTACATTTGATCTGTTATGTGAATTAATACCACACAATTTTAGAGCTGTACAAAATTATTAAATTGTCAGCTCTGTATTTCTGCAGCTTTTTTCTTGTTCTACTGTTTTTGTACCCAGCCATCCTTACATAAACTTTCATGGAAAATGGAGTTGGCATGCTACATGGCTATGAATAAGCTGCCAAAAAATTCTATTATGCAAGAAGCAGCACAATATATGAGGCAATACTATGCATTTATATCAGGACTTTGTTTTTTCCATCTCAAATGAAAAATATATCTTTTTGTCGTACTTCAACTTTTCTTTTGTAAAATAGAGAGTGGAGTGACCTACGCCATACATCGTGGCCAGAACGGCAAAGGCCTCTCAGCTTTGGCTGCCATGCTCATCCAACGGGCAATGTTTCCTTTGGTTAATCCCTATCATAAGATAAAACAGCTCTTACTTCTTCCACTGTAAACTCTAATTTTAAACTCCCCCTTCCCTGCTTCACATGAGTAATCATTGAGCTTAAAACAACAAAACCCCACAGGCAATGAGGACACAAGTCTTGAATGCAGTGAAGAGTGTTTGGTGTCCCCGCACTAAAAGCAAACCTTGTTTTATGAGCAAGACGTCGCTGCTAAAAGCAAGCATGTGCCTGTTCCTCATAGACAACAGATTCCAGTCTTCTTCTGACATTACTTCATTGTACAACATCTGGTGTTTTATAGCCATGCAGTTTAAAAATAAATACTCTGCATGCAATTTGGTAACTTTAAAAATATTACCTTAAATTCACCCATTTATTTATCCTTCTAAGCAGCAAAGTTCTTTACACAACTAATTTAAAAATGCCTTCTTTGTTTGCGTGAAGTTTGTGATATTTTTTCTCCTGAAAAAAGGAATGTTTTCCAGTGGGGCCAGAGGGACTTTCAGTTGCTAACTACACCCTAATAATTAAGTTTTCCATTGGCTGCTGTGAAACTGGTCCTCCCAGTGAGATCCCTGTATTTTTCTCCTGCATACAGTCCTTTTTTTGTTTATTTTACATGTTTTAACAGAATGATTAATTAGCATTTTTATTGGCCAGTTATTAGCTAGTCCACATTTAAGACTGTATTTCATTAGATCTAACAAGATAACTGAAATCACGTAGATCCGTTGCCTGTAGAACAAACCTTTAAAATGTTCTTTCTCGCTTCCCTCGGTTAATGTCCCTTCACAGTAAATACACCTGAATATTAGAAACCTCTTTCCTCAGACCTCCTAGTTTTCATGGACCTGTCCTCTTCAACCATCCAGGAGAACGCTTTTTGTCTTCTGTTTGCTTATTTTTTTCCAGTATAACTGTGCTGGTGTGACTTGCTGCAGGCTCTGCAGGCAAATGCCTTCTAATTCAAAGACCTCCCTCAGCGCAGTTGCCATACATAAAAGCTCACGTGTGTTTTTTCAGCAGAGATAATGGATGCTGGATTAAAGAAAAACAATGCGTAAAGATCAGATTTCACAGAGCACAGTGTGGATCCCTTGTTCTCTATAATTCTGTACCCTGAACTCATGGCACTCTGTCTGCACATTGGTAGGACTGATCTGGTCTGACAAGGTAAAATCTGCAGGTTTTCTCATCACTCTTCCAGTTTTATTTAGCAGAAGCAAAAGATCAGGTTTTCCTGGTCCCTGGCACTAACCTATACTGACTCCTTGCCATGTAGGTGACTGGCTTTATTGCTCCATTCCCAGAGGCTTAAGCTAATTAATCTTTCTATCGTTTTGTACTATTTTCCCATCCATTTGTGGGTGATGTAGGCAGGGGCAGCCGGTGCTGACTACCAGACTTTATGGGTGCCTGAGTCCATTGCCCATTATACAGCCAAAAAACGCCATTTGTCTTATGGAGAAGTCACTATAGGTCCGAGGAAAGAAGGATGGACACAGCAAAAATAACACACCAGTGGGCTGCATGCTGCCCACTGGCTAAGAACTAAGTATACATGGAGGGCCTGGATGCTAGAGTGAGACACTGATGGTCCTAAAGTCTCCAGGTCTGTGACACCTGCTAACCTGCTTCTAAACTGCAAAAGCACCTGAACTCACCAAACACCTATTTCCTAATTTGATATATATTTTTGGCAGGTGAGGCTAGAAACAAGGCTTTCAAAAATGTAACTACCTCATGTGATAAAACAGCGTACATTGTAGAGCGGAGGAAAGGTTGAAGCCCCCAAGTCCTCCTTCACTAAATTTGAGCCTGAAATACCCACATTTATGTCTTCTTGTTGGCCCAGAACCGCCCGTCAAGAGCAGGTCAGCATCTTTGTCATGTGTCTTTCTGACAGACGTTGATGTTGATGACCAGGTGATGTTTCTTTGCCTGGGGCCTCCAAGAGACACAATCCACCAAATGTGCTCAGACACTGCATAGACCATGTCAAGCAGGAAGTGCTCCTAACAAGACGTGGCTGCCCGTCTGCTGAGTAGAGGAGCCCTGGTCCCGCTCCTTGCAGCTGCTTCGGATGGAGCCAGGATGACTTTGTGTTGAACAGAAACAACTCTTCCCATAGGGATCAAAACCTGCATAATTACATATTTCACTGCAGTTACAATTCTAGGCTAGACCTCAGAAAACACATCAGGAATTATTTTCATGCTGGATATTGAATATAAAAGCTTTTACCCTTTATACTCCACTGCTTTGATTTCCTCTGAAGCTCTTTTGAATAGGCCACGGGTTTAAGACTGTATCAAAACTAAGATAGCTGCTTTTAGTAAAAGCAAACCAAAAGAACCTCAGCTGAACAGACTGAAGGTGAAACTATGTAATTTTTCACAAAGAAAGCAAATTACTTAGACTGTGTGTTCTATTAACGATCTCCATGTATATTTTCTAGCATTGTCACTACCACAGGCAGATGGATCAGGGATCCAGCCTGTTGACAACGGAGTAGGATAAAGACACAACGTGCTGTCTCTGTGCCACAGGGTATGCTTCCAGCGTGTACTGCCGGCAAAGACATGAGCCCAGACTTGGCAGTGTGCTTACATGGTGCCGTTTGTTATCTGGTATGAATTTTAGGCCGAGTATGTTCCTGGCTGCCTCTTCTATACAGTTCAAGTGAGCCCAAGGTTTATGTCCCTGTTGAAGCTGCACCATGAGAAAACAGGCGGAGTTCTTAATAAAACGTCCTTATTTAAATGCCTTCCCTCTTTCCTTGACAAATACAGCTATTGTCTGCGTAACACCAACCAATTTAATAAGTATAGAGCTTGTTTTTCTGTAGACACTATCATGTCAGTCTTGTCTGTTACACAAAGGAGGACTTAAAGGTTCTTCAGACTTAGGAACGATGAAGTCCCTTTGCTTCAAAAACCCATGTGTGATGATGGCTAGTACCAAGCTTAACTTTTTCTTTGTTTTTGCACTTTTAGGAAGGTGCTTATTTGAAAATAAGCATCCCGCTATTCTCTCTGCAAGTCTGAAACGCTCATTTGGGATTGTTCCAATGACATCAGTCTGGACAGGAATTTGGCAGTCAGGACTGATCAGGAAGCCAAATTCTGCCAAGGTAAAACCATGGTGTGCTCCTTGGAGTTCACACCTGGAATTAACTGGTTTCACACAACTGTCTCCAATGCACATGTACACAGGGAAACTGAGAGGCTCAAGGTATGCAGGCAGGTACTGAAAAACCAGCCACTCCCGCACCTTCCCCGTGCCAACACCAACACCCCAGAGGCTCTGCAGCAGCCAGATCACAGCCCGACAAGCTGAGAGTCAGTTCAGAAAAAAAAAAAAAAGAGGGGAAAAGTGCTTTTTTACTCTCTTTGCTCCTGGAATTGGCTTGCTGCAGGCAGAGGAGTGCCAGTCCCTGAGCAGCAGCTGCACGTCTGGAGCAGCTGGAGCACCACTGCCTGCCCTGGCAGCAGCCGGCCATTAGCAGGGCTTAGCGGGGCTTGGCTGCACCACTGCACTGCATCTGGTGGTTACCTTGGCAGGAGTATGGTGGAGCAAAGCAAAGAGTGCACAAGTTTTTCATCAGGACTGCTAAAGTCATTTCTCACATCTGTCCTCGAGGCTTGACTTTCCTTCAGGGTCCTATCCCATACTTTTATAATCCAATGCCTGACTTTAATGCATTAATCTGTGCATTTATTTCAACTAAGTTAACACCTTCTGTGCTTTGGGAGAAAAAAAATGAAAATGGCCAAAACATTCACATTTAAAATCTGTCTACAGACTATAGTTTTATCATGTATGCTACCTGTCCCTCAAAAAAAAAAGTCTTCTAGTCTTCTGGCCTAACAAGCTGTTACATTGTCTTGTATTTAAGTTGTACCACCTTTTATGCTGCTTACCTGAAAACCTGCAGGACACTGTAATCATGAGTTATTCTCCAAATGCAACACAAAAATCTAAATTAAAAATAAAATGATCTTCTTTTTCTCCGAGTCAGCCATGAGGTGCTGCAAACTGTATCATTACACTCCTGAAGGTATCTGAAATACAGTATGATATAAGAAATAGTATGTTTTTCTTAGAATAACCTGACTGTAATAAACCCCCTACAAACTCATTTTCAAGGTGGTACTTTGGTAGCCTCCCCTGTACAGAGGCCTTAACTGAGCTGCAGAACATAAAGAAAATAAAAAACATCTGGATTTGGTAAGATACTTCTGTTTTTTTTCATGGGTGTATGCAAGCAGTCTAGAACATCATCTCCTTAGCAAGTGCTGTTTGTTTCGTGTATTGCTTTGCCTGGTAACTTTATGGTGTGGCTTCTCTTTAGATAAGCACATGTGCAAGTCTCATCGTTCCCCAGGAGAAGAGGGAGCTCTGCAGAACCTTGCTCTCCAGAGCATTCAGGCTGCACAAAGCGGACACTGGCAGGAGGAACAGGTTCAGGCTCACTGCTTGCTGCGGTAAGCCAGCCTGTGGCAGCACCCAGCCCAAAGACGAGGCATCCTCGCTCCTCCTGGGTGATGAGCAACGCCTGGCTTTTGGTTTCACAAGAAAGCAGTGAGGTCCTTGGTCTTCCTCCTCATTTGGCAAGCTCAAAGGTGCAAAGTATTAGAAAAACTGGAATATATCGTCTCCATCCATTTGCTGGTCTATCTTTTCAACTCAGAGTACTTTGGCTCACCTACCCTCAGGCGCCTTGCACAAAAAGCAGTTTCAGAATTTTCTTTGCAGATGCCTTCCTCATAATCGGTGTCAGTTTAAGGTCTGATTCTGAACTGATACACTGAGGTGTAAATTAGTAGCACCCTGAAAATCCATACAGGTTTTGCTGTAACACCAATATCAAATCAGAACCGTATCTTTGTACTCAACCATGTAAACAAAGCCTTTAAATCAGAATCAAAATTTACTGAAAAAAAATAGGATTGGGCTTAATTGTCTCCAGAAGTTTGCTGATTGTAGGTCTGCTCCTGCAAATCAGAGACCAGCAAAAGTCCTGTTCAGTTCTGCAAGCAGTTTCGCCTGCAGCAGAGTTTGCAGAGAGAGGTCTAATGTATAATCGTAATTATTGGTTCTCATTTTGCAACCAAACCTGCTTATCATTGCAAACAGAACAGAGAGTACAGGTTTCACTGTAAGTTGTTTTCTGCATGAAAAAATAATACTAAGAGCATAAATATGTAAGCTACGGGGGCAGGGGATAGTCACAATGCTGTTTATTTTAATTTTTTTTGGTGTAGAGGGTCAAACTGCAGGAAAATTCTCCTTATCTTCTGCCTGGGAGTGAAACAAGTCATGCTGCTTGAACAGTAAAAATACTGAGTGGTGAACTACACTGCCTTGTCTCCAGTTTTTACTGCTATATGTATACTCGCAACGGGTTTTGCTTACAGAACTACTGAACAGATGCCCAATGATCAACAGATCTGTTTCTTTCTTGACTTCTGCCTGAACATTCTGCACACAGTGCACTGCTAAACACTGTGTTCTACAACAGAAGAGGGAGTACTTTTTCTGTTACGTATTCAGAGGTAAAATTAAGGAGAAAAGATAAGTGAAGGACAATTCAGCGAAACAGATGACAGAGTTTACCTCCTAGAGGTAGTGAGAAACGATTAATAGTGGCCATTCACCTTCAACCGGATAAAGCAATAAATGCTTCCTATGGCATTTTGACCATGCACGGCCGTTCCACACATACAGATTACATTTTTACAGATATTAGAATTTCAGGAGACCTCAGGATCCTGTTTATTGTGCAGTGTGGGATACAGTCCTATGCAATGTATGAAATTAGAGTTCCCTACAAATTACTAGCAATGTATTCAAGAAAAGCAGATTCTTAGCTTTCTTTTTTCAAATTTTCTCCTTCCAGAACCATGATTTTCCTTCTGCACTACAATTCAGTTCCACTGTCTTTCATGGGAGTTGCTCACATATTTTAGATTCCAATTTATTAGATAAAAAAAAATCAGCATGTGCGTAATTTATATAGTGTCTGTCCCCTGTTAAGTGCTTGTTAAAGTCCTGTACAAAACATTCAGAGTTGAGAACTTCCTTTTAAAAAGCCCATGAGTGACTCTGGGAGAGTGAATTCACAGCAGCAGCAGTTGGAAGTGGGTGTGGTGTAGAACTGGGAGCTTTGGAGTTCACCGCAATGAGTACCAGAAGCCCTAGGAAGAGTTGTACTTCTTCGCCTGCTTATTTCCATGAAGTTCTACATGGATTTGACATGTGAATTATCTTTTTTTATAAGTATCTTTGTTTAAGTACACCTTAAATGTATCCCGTTTTTTGCAGAACCTAATTGTTGGACTCAAAACCAAGCCTGAACATGAATTTTCTGTAATAATACACTACCATCCCATCCGTAACATATATACTTTTAAAAATGAGGAAAGTGTAAATGTTTACTGGAATTGGTTTTCCACTTCCCAAAGAATCATTCTTACCAGAAGACCATAGGTTGCACCTAGTGTAAAAAACCTAGGAAAGGTTCAGATCTCCCAAGTGTGGGTAGTTAAGGCTTGGCGGTCTGAAGATGTCGCGCTGTACGGAAAGGTAGTGTCCCCCCCCTCTCCTAATAGCCAATAGCGTTTAACCCGTGAAGTAAGCAGACGGAAGTGATGCTGTAAACCTAGGCTATAGAACGCTGTGTTATTTATCAATAAACGCCATTTGCCGTCCACCACATTGGTGTCCGCGTGCTGATGACCCGAGCGGCCGAGGGGTGGGGCACCGAGCCGTCCCTGAACCAGGTCGCCACGCCAACGAAGGCAACACCCAAGTATGTGTGCAAGCTTTGCTCATGTCCTGATTTTTTATGTCTTCCCTTACTCCCCATACTTTCTGCCCCTTTCTTCCACCTGCAGAGGCCAGACAGCAACCACACCACCACTCAGTGGGCTCCCAATTTGGACAAGTACAGGACCAGGCTCCCGTGGTGACACGAACCTGGAGATCAGTTTAGACACAGCCATGATGAACTGGGAGCCTCCTTGCCTGGCATTCACTTCACCTGGGTAATGTGGATGTGCACTGCTGTTCCAATTATTATTTTTTCTTAAAACATAAAAAAGGGAAAGAAAGAGCAAGTGAAACACTTCATATTTCTCATTTATAATGAGGAGGGCAGAGAGTCTTAAAAAGGTAAATTTATCATGGCTGGACTTAGAGGAGAAAAGGAATCAAAACTTGGCAGTAGTTTTTTTTTCCTCTAGAAGAACATAAATGATATTGTGCAGGGGGAATATCAGGTGATGAGAAAGCACAAAATTAGAGTTGCGGTGTTGGGACAAGAATGGGTATAGAGGTCCCAGAGCTGTTGTGGATTTCACTGATCTGTGCTCTTATTAGGAATCACTGGTGCTTTGATTAAAGAATTATTGATTATTAGAAAATAGGATACTTAAAACTGTTTGTTGTAAGCTGTTTTGCTCACAGCTTTTCACCTTTCAAAAGCTCCCTAATACCATCCAGAGAAGCACTAAGTGTGGTTTTCATGTGAATGAGTACTATTAACTTCCATGTAATGCTGGTGGCGTGCTTTCCAAATGCTTTTTTTGCCAGTTGTGTGTATGACATTTTACTTTGACTGGGGAGTGCGGAAGGAGAGCTGAGCAGCAGAGAGAAAGAACATTTTTTACATGGCAAAGCAGACCTTTTAGTCCCTGATTGAAACATTTGGAAAAAAATCTGCAGAGGGTTATAGCACAGAAGGAGTTCCTTTCCACTTCTCAATTCCCTCAGCAACTCATTTTCGTCACAGTCCCATGTGTTTTTTCCATGAGACAGAACAATTGCCAGCTATTGTGTGTAAGGTATTGTGGGATCAGAAGCGCTCAGCTGTGGTATGGAGGGATATTAGCGGGCATTAAAATACTTGAAATTTGCTGAATGCTTTCAGATTTGGTATCTGTGCTTATCTACATGAACAGTTGGCTTATGCAGTTATCAGGATGCGATGTCCCAGTAGCTGCAGCATATTGTATCTTGGATTACAGAACATTTCTTTACTGTTTTCATTTTCCTGGTTATCCACCTCAACATCACTCCCAGATTATTTTACATGGTTGTCACACAATAATGTAAGCATGTACCATAGCCTTCACCCAACCAAGAGAAATGACAATTATGTGCAGCACTGCAACCCACAGAAGAATAATATCTTGGAGGACTTAACATCTCAATCCAATATTTAAAAAGACTCCAAAATCTCCAGCAAACACCTTAGTGAAGAACTGGCCAGGTTTTCTTCAGGCTTTGCCTGCGTTTGGTTATTTGAGGTGAGAGCAGAGGTGAGATGAGGCACACTTCCAAAAATGCTCTGGAAGAACAGGAAGTGGGGTGGAAAATGGTGGGAACGTGCCCAACCGCCACGTACACGTGGAGGTAGGTGAGCTGGAGTAAAAAGATCTTAGTAGTGATTTTTAAAGAATAGAGGAGAGTGATGCTTTTTGTCCTAAGAAATCTTGACCTGCTAATGGGAAGCCATCTCCTTCTTCATAGGCTTCCTAAGAGCAGGAAGATTGCTGCATTTGGTCAAAAACCCGATCTCTCAAAGCCCATCTGTTCCAGTACCCTACTCTAGGAAGCTGTCAAAAGACAACTACCCAAGGCGGAGTAACAAAAGCGTATGATATTACCACTAAGTACTCTCCCATCCTACAGTTACTTTTGATGCAGTGATCTCCTGGGCTGGATATCATTTCAGCAGCATACCTAGCAACTCACCCTTCCATGGACCTGTCAAGTGAACCCTTGTAAACATTTCACATCCTTCGGCAAGGATTTCCACAGGTCTCACACCTGTGGGGTGAAAAAGTTTCTTTTCAATCTGTTTCTTACTAGATTTGTTTTATGCCTCCTACTTCTTGTAACTGCAGAAACAGTGAACAACTGATCTCTATGCACCACCTCCATGTCACTCAAAGCCTGTAGATATCTCTTAGGCCTTGTTTCTATTAGAGATCAAAGAGTCCTCGCTTGCTTGGTTATTTCAGGCACTTAAAACATTCCATACATTTGGTTACCCTTGTTGTCCCTGTTTGAACTTCTGGTAATGGTCTGCTGAAAAATCCTCTTGAATATATCACATCTACTCTGTCCAAGCCCTGAAGTGTCCCCCACCTTGCATATCTCCCCTGCGACCTTTGGGCAGAGTACGCAAACGGGCGAAGCAGAAATGTGCGTGTGTGAGTACAGTTCTGAGTTTGCTGCCGGGTACCTGATTAGCAGTGTCTTTCAGAGGCAAAGGCAGCAGCTCCAAGCTCCTCCTGAATTCCTGCCGGCACAAGAGCACAGAGGCAGGCTGAACTCCCGCGTGTTGTGTGAGGCAGCAGAAGGCAGGTGTGTAACTGTTCCTCAGTCTTTGCAAGAACTCAGTGGGCATGAGAGTTGCTGCCTCTTTGCTGAGACTTCCCAAAGGCATCTGGAATGCATTTGCCTAAAGATGTGTCCATATGGCATACCTGGCCTGCTCTGAACACAGTCTGGAGAAGTTAGTTTGGAGAAACATGTGCAATACCAACTAACACTCTTATGTCAGAGTCCTCAGCTCAAGTGCTACAATTGCTCCATGTCTCCTAGTGCTGGCCTGAGTTTATAAGATGTGTTTTCCATTGCTTCTTTGGTTTTTTTTCCTCTCATTCTTTTGCCCTGATTATATTTCTACCTTTCCCCTATATGGTAATAGAAATGACAAGGATTGACACACATTTCTTAGCACAAAACAAAGTCAGGTGGTTGGGATGCCCCTCTTAACGATGCACATTAGAAAACTACATTCACCTCTTGACTGCCTTTCTCGAAACAAGCTACCAAACAAATATTCCCCTTCAGTGATGACCAGGTTCGGTAGTGATGGCAATACCTGCTCAACTGTTTCTAATCAATCACAGAGGAAATGAAATGATCCTGCCCAGGACACTGCGCTTATGACAGATTCCTCAGAAGGACAAGATATATTCACAGTTCTGAAGAAACCTTCATCCTGTTTCAAACTAGTTTTTCATCACCTTTTATTGACACAAATAATGCCAGGATAGTAGAAATGGAAAAGATTAGTAGAGTGGGAAAATTACCAGGTTGTTCTTCCATTTTGTGCTACACATGTGGTACACATTCTGGTTTCTGTTACAAATGTGACCACATTTTCAGCAAGGCTTGTAAATGCATCTTGGCCTCCTTCTACAACTGCCTATTGACCCAGAGCTTTATAATGAACTCTAGCCTTTTTTTTTTTTATGAGTAGTGATTTTTGTTGTGCTTGCCCAAATTCCGGAATCTGCTGAGATGTCTCATTTTACTAGACTGGACTCCACGTGAAAGCTTCTAGGACAGGGATCAAAAAGGAGAGCTTGGGTGGGTCTTTCACATGTCATGCAGGGCACATAAAACTCTTAAACGAGCAAATTATCTTTAAAACTTTATCAAGAATGGCTGGTAAATCAAATAAATGAGCTGAGGTACAATACTTGAATCTGCATGCATTTTTTTCTATTTTAACCAACTTGATAATAGATTAAGAAGCTCACTTAAACCTAGAGGATATTAGAACGTATATTTTGACATCTCATACATCGATCAGTAGTTAGGTCATGTAACTAACATTCAGAAAAAGTTACAGACCAGCACTGGTAATGTGTTATTCATCTCAATATCATCTGCAAACAAATTGAATACAATCCTGAATTTAAAAAAATTCGGTCTTACTGAGACCGCGACTGTATAACCGACTCCAGACAGCAAGAACAGTGCTCCTGCTGCACAAAACTTCTGAGAAGACCCGAGCTTTAAAGCACAGTTTAGTTTTCTGTCCCGTTCCCTTCTGGCACTGCCAGGAGGGCTGCTGACTGTGGTGGCCAGTTTGGTTTCGCAGTGCAGACAGGTACTGGGAGCTGAGGAACTGAACAGGGATGGTGTTAGTTGTTTAACTACTTTCTGTCACTAACAGTGACCCAGGGGTGAATGACTTCATATCTCGTTACCAAACACTTGAAGCTCATGGAATGTTTTTTTTTTTTAAACTTCATTTTAGTAGTGGAATTTCCATGCCTGGCTTGGCTGCTTTAATAAAACAGAAGGAATAATACAGCTTCTGCTTCCACAGGGAGGTGTGCTGATCCCGAGGAATTTGCCGGTCAGTTTGAACGAATTTTATACTGTATGTGAAAAGATGCCACTGGCTTCTAATGCTCCTAGATTTTACTGTCTTTTCATTTGCATAATAAATCTATCCATTTTGTTAAATACTTGCTAAAAATAAGTCTTTAAACAAGGCAAAAAGAGCAGACACTTTAGAGGCAAAGTCTGGCAGTGATACCACCTTTTACTACTACTTCGTAACCTTTCCCACACAGGTTTGAACTTAAAATGAAAAAAAAAAAAAAAGAAAAAAAAAAGTCTAGATTGAAATACGTGTAAAAGTCTTCACCCACAGTAAGGTTAATCAATTCCCGTATTGGCTGAGCTTTTCCTGCATTCAGTAAGACCGCACGTTGCTCAACTGTTTTAAAAAACAATTTCAAGTTCCCTTCAAATCGTCCCCGAAAGGAAAAGACAAACCTCCATCCACTTCGGAGCACGCTGAAGCCTCTCTAAAACTTTTTTTTGCCCCATGTACAAGCGCGGTTTCTCTTTCTCCGAGGACACTAAAACTTTTCTTCGCCCCCCCGGGCAGCATCCTTCCTATCCCTAGCAGAGCCGGACGGCATCCGCGGCAAGCAGCGCCGGGGCGCGCTGCAGCTGAGCCGCAGC
>Ga0181612_158863_pt1 | contig 18592 bp, 10 predicted proteins | sample HoacroProtozoa21_FD_119630 | JGI IMG/M metagenome (GOLD analysis project Ga0181612, IMG submission 119630) | Hoatzin crop microbial communities from Cojedes, Venezuel. Combined Assembly of Gp0051906, Gp0051904, Gp0051908
AATACATACCTCATCACTCCAGGATTCCTAATATCAGGTATCAGAAATCTTCTGAAATAAATCAATTCTTGAAGTCGTATAATTTTAAACAATTACTGTTATGAGAGAGTGAAATAACTCACAGGAAAAATAACAAGTCTTGTATAATTCTTCTATGGTCTACTAATTTGTAACCACATTAAACTACCCTCTTTTAAAGCCTATAGTTAACTTCCACCTTCTTTTTGCACTACAGGAAGGAAAAACTCTTTAAAACTTTATATTTGACTAGGAGACTCAGATGGGGAATCTCATCTGACGTTACATCCAATGACGAAACTTTGTTAAACTGATGCAACCAGTACATGTTTTATTCTTACTGGTTACTTTGAATGTAGAATGATAAACAAGGAGTTGAATGTTGAAGACTTTAACTGATTCCAGTTACAGCACACCTGCAGCTGAGTTATAAGTAGAGTCAAGGAGTCCCCACTTCTCTGCATTTTTTTCTCCGTATTTGCTCTCTCAAACCTCTCATTCAGCTTATTTCTGTAAAAAGAGAGTGGAGGGCTGCTTGGTAAAGTCCATCCTGTCTTTAAAGAATATTCTCCCCACTCCAGCAATCTCTTGCAGAAATAACAACTTCTTACAACAAATCAGTACCAACATAGTGGTCTGGAAAAGCTGGAAAACAGTGAAATAGGCACCTGAAATGAGATGGGACCTTTTTCATTTTCTCCCAGCTCTTTGTGCTTTGATTAATCATTTGCTTGCATTTTGATAAGCAGCTGCACTGTGTGAGCGTATCTAAAACTTGAGATGCTTGTGTTATTTCTGTATATTGCATCATACGGGAAACAGTTTCCAGATGCTTCCTGACTCATACTGGTAAAGAAATAACTCACACTTTTACTGGATTTTAAGCATGGTAAATTCCTAGAAACTGAAGGCTCCTAAGCAATAGACACTTTATTAAGAGCAGTCAGATTTCTTTCGCCCTTCAACAAAACAGCTGTGGTTGTCAGGTTACGAACAGTTTGACTGAGGAATTCTTTCGGCTGTAGGATGGCTCTAACATAAAAATGCAAGCTTTCTGTATTTGAGATGAAACATGCTGTAAATACTTCGGGCTTGTATGTCACTGCAGTGATGATGTACCCTGTTCCAGAGGTAGCAATAAAACTTGTTTTGTTCTCAGGGCCTCATGTAGTGGAGAACAGTAAAGTAATTCACAGATATTCCTACATGCTCCGTCGCTGATTTAGGGTGTGCCTTTCTGTTTACAGTTTTCCCCTGTGGCTCTTCTCTACCACTTTTCATTGCGGTGTCTGACTATGTTCTTCAGCATGAGCTGTGGTCAAATGGAAGATATGGTACTTGAGGGAAATATTTTCATATATCTGTTTAGGTTCAGTCTGTTTTTTGAACATGTTTATGTCCTCCCTGTATTCTGTGGTTCTCTACATTGTGTCAGGCATGCATCTATGTCTCTGGAGACGGAGCTATTCTTTAAATGTTGGAATTCCTTAGACTGTATTCATAGGCACTTTACATTGAGCACTTTTTCTGGAAAGATGTTAATATGCTCTGTTCCAGATGATTTTTAGTCTTCACCTGTCGACAGAGAAAATTTACATGTTCAGCCAAGGCTCATTGCTGCCACGAACCACATGCACTGAACCATCAAGCCAGGAAAGATGGGCAGTCAGAGCAAGTCAGAGACACTGAACTGCCTACCCTTCATTCATCCCCATGCCGTAACAAAACCTGTTTTATCACAGTTCTCACATCCCCTCCTTAGAGTCATAAGCACAAGTCTCCTTCCCACACCACTTCCATTGCACTCCCACTCCTATGACAGGCTTAGAAAAAGAGAGATGATGACTTCATTGCCGCCACAATTTACCAAAACTAAAAAAAAAAAAAAAAAAATTAAATTATGAAATTTAAGTTAATTTCCAAAGTCGGCAATTGTCTCGAAAGAGGGAGTCTTAACACTCTTGCTTCTCTGATCATCATTTGGTTGCATTCATTCTCAGTCATGTTAACAAAGGATTGATTTCTAGCAATGGCTTTACCATAATTTACCATCAAGTGAAATCTGACCCACCTTTGTGTCTGGAATATTGATCCATGAAAGGTGGCTTTTCTCAGCTCTACCTGGTACTTGAGCCAGGATTACAAAGTGTGATGGATAAGGGAAATTGTTAGCTTGTGTTCTAGAGAGAGGTATTTGCTGTAATAGGAGACAGTTTGACAGAATCATCTTCACTAGAAATTAATTTCCTTATGAATAGAGTTCATTATTGTAGAATTCATCTGTCTGGTTACTCATCTCCTGTATGTTCAAAGTTGTGTGTGAGAGAGGTAATGTTGCAGACAGCATAACGGCGGAAACTGTTTTAGCTCTGCACTGAGATCAGGAATGCCCTTTAGATAAGTAGCATTAAAATATGCAACCAGTTTACACCACAGAATAGTTGAATTTGGAAGGCACCTCTGGAGATCATTTAGTCCACCTGCCTGCTCAAAGCAGAGTGAACTAGGACTGGTTGTCCAGGACCGTATCCAGTCAGTTTTGAACATATCCTAGCAAGCAGAGTTTCATCAACTTCTCTGGGAAACCCGTTCTGGTGTTCAACCACCTTCAGGGTAAAAAAGTGTTTTCTTACGTTTAAGTGAATTTTACTGTATTTCAGTATGTGCCTATGTCTTGTCCTGTCACTGGATATTGCCAAGAACACTCTGTCTCCGTCTTTATTTCCTCTTTTCAGTTATTTGTACATATTGATAAGGTCCTCCCTGAGCTTTCTCTTCTCCAGGCTGAACAGTGCTAGCTCTCTCAGCCTTTCCTCATAGTAGAGATGCTCCAGCCCCTTGATCATCTTCGTGGCCCTTTTCTGAACTTTATTCAGTATGTCCATGCATCTTTTGCCCTGAGAAGCCCAGGACAGGACCCAGTACTCCAGAAGTGTCTTACCAGTGCCGACTAGAGGGAAAGGAACGCCTCCTTCAACCTGCTGGCAACTTTCTGCCTAATGCAGCCCAGGAGTCTGTTGGTGTTCTTTGCCACAAAGGCACACTTCCGACTGATGTTCCACTTGGTGTCCACCAGGACTCCCAGGTCCTTTTCTGCAAAGCTGCTTTCCAAGTGGTTGCCCTCGGTAGAGCTGGGTGTTCGGGCTATTGTACTCGTAAATTATTGGAGAAGATCTAGCTGATCTTCTCATAATTTCTGATGCTGTGCAATCGGCTAACCTTCTCCCACAGCTCAGCTACTTGGTGATGCAGAACTTTCACCATCCTACATCTGTCGGCAAAGAGCCCATTTAGCCACAGTCCCGCCATGAGGTCCCAGACTCCTCTGCAGTCACAAACTTGCAAAGCTGCATCCTCCCTCAGGAGGCTGGCCTGAAGTGAGGTCTCTGCTGTGCTAGAGATAGTTGCTCCAGTGGGTTCTGAGGACTGTGCTCTGCTGTATCTCACTATTATTGCAGGACCCCTAGTGGAGTTTCTGGTCTTGTTCTGTGCACTAACTGCTGTGTCTGCTGCCTGCTTCTGTTTGATGTGCTTGTCATGCACATGAGCAAAAAAGTGGCTTGCACTTGAATTAACCATGTGAATGGTAACATGTATTTAACAGTTCCTGTTGTACTGTCTCTTTCCTAGGTCCAAATATGTCATTGCCAAAGTGTTATTTATTCCTTACATTGAACATTATTTTTTGAGTCTCAGTATTGTACACTGGGCAACATAATTTGTCTTTTCAGTTGTCAGAGAAAATAAAGCATAAAGGGAGATAGCAGCCAAACAGAGGTTACAGACTAAGTTATCAGCAAAGGCGATCAAACATCCTAACCCTTAGCTTAGTGTCTATATTCTGTTTCACATTTATTTGCTCCAGTTTAGCAACTGTTTGCTGTTACAAAGGAAACGAGAGACTCCTTAGCATCTAGGACGCCCACAGTGCATCTTTACTATTGATGAACAGGAGAGAGAGGATGAGTATACTCCAGTGCATGTCAGAGATCCAAGAAAAAGCAAGCTATTGAAAAGAGAGAAAGTAAACAAGATTATAAGAATGAAATCAAATAATACCTTTAGAGGGGTTTTCACTGTTTTGATCATTTAGGGCTTTTCAGGCAACTGAGAGATTTATGATGATTCTTTGGGCAAAGAAGTGTCAAACACTCACTGCTGTCCTGGCAATGACAACCTGCAGAGGGCATGCCACAGATGCTGTATTCACCATCCCTATTGTTATTGTCAGTAGACGCCACTGAATCCCTCTGTACTGGTAGAACTGAGGTGTCCTTTTGACACAGCTCTCAGTTAACCTGATGGTGTACAATGGACAGTGGTTTTTGTCATTTTTTTGTGCCTTTTCCAAGGAGTCTGTGACTCAGACGTTCACATATTGAAATATTTTCTCACATTTTACTTGGGCAAACCTCCCAAAAGTTTTGAGAACGGAGCCTTCAGAATTTAGTCTAGAAAAAGGAGAGGACAGATCAATTTCCAGAATTCAGAAAAGCAGAAGATCCTCCATGAGCCAACCGCATGAGTGGGAAAATATCAAGCAGGAAATGATTCCTGCAGATTGGACACTTCCCTCCCTCTTCCTATTTCGAGTAGCTGTTACAAGGATGTGCGTGTGTTTGAGGACCTTGCTGTGAATGAACTCAGAAGTTGGAGAATGAGTTGGGCATGTTTAGGGCAGATGAATTTCATCAGAAAACCAGGTTGGGCTGGGGTGTTTCTAAAATATTTCTGAGACCGAAAATTGTTACACTGTGAGTTGCTTGGCTGAGGTAAGAGATGTGCTTCTTGGGTCACTTCAACATACGTGGGAAAATCTGTGGTAACTGTGAGATAGCAGGGCAGATAATCCAAGGGTTGTTTTTTATTTATTTCTGAATTATGATTATCTGATTGTTTTAATCTCATCTTTTGTATGAACATCCAACTCCTGGGAAGAATTTCTGTGATTTCTCACACCATGTGGTTATAGGTACAGATAGGTTAAGGGACGTGAGAGTACTTTTCTCCTACTTTTCAAATGAAAAACTCAATGCAAGCAAAAAATCTTCCACTAACAGGAAAGGCAACATCTTGTGATGGTTTTAGTGAGGAAGGAGGGACTGTCAAGGCCCCTCTGGATTTCAGCACTTCTCACACTGAAGTCCAGGAGGCCAGCACCTCTTCTCTCACAGTAGCAGATATGCCATCCCGGTTTTAGCCTTCTGCTTTGGGGAATGGACACTGTGGTCCTGAAGCAACTCTGATTTTATCCAGAGGCTCAGTTTCCTTGACACTTTTCAGTCAGGGCCAAGCGTAATGGTTGTGCTGATCTTATTCAAGCTGTTAGCTTTTGGCAACAGGCAAGGATAATGTGTTCATGTTGGTCTGCTTAGATTTGACATCACCCTTAGGTAGAACTGGACAAAGTGGATTGAGGCATCTGTAGATCCTGTCAAGCACAGAGCTGTATTTAATTAGCTCAGTCTAATTCAGACAGACCTTTGCCACACCTCGTGATCACTGAACACGTACAGCTCAGTGGCATAGTGCCATTACTGTGCAGTTGTCACTGAGATTTGCATCCTTCTGGATCTCCACTAACTGCAGACCCTGTGAAGCAATGAAAAGCAGCAATCACCATGGACATTTTTTCCCTTTTCTTGTCTGGAATATTGTAGTTATCCCTCTCTGGGATAAAAAAATTTCAGTTTTCCACAACTCTTTCTGCTGCAGATATGAAGCTTGTACTGCTCTATTGAAGAATGCAGCTGTTTGTTTGCTTCTGTAGGGGGGGGTTCATGTATATCAGACTGGTGTTTTATAAACAGAGGTAACTTCTACCCACTCTGGGTGCCACCAAGACAATGCATTTTGCTTTGTAAATGTTCTACAGGACTCTTGTTCTTTCTACCTCTTTGCCTTTCTACGTCAAAGCTTGAAGCATCTTTTTATTCCCTGAATGGTGGATAACAGGAGGAGACTTCAAGAAGTGAAAGTCCGATAGTGTTGGATGTTGTTTTCATAACAGCCCAACAGAAATTAAATATACAGACCTTTGGGATGTGTTGCAGTTTACTGAAAAATGCAACCTATTCTTTGAGGACTTGTGAATTGTGAAGCAAGTGTGTCTGTTGTAGTTTGAGAATAACTCTAATTGTTTCCCCTTGATTTTGTGTTAATGCATCTAGACCTAAGGGCAGGGAAGAGTGTATTGTATCCACTGCAAATAAATCAGTGCAATTAACTGCTGATATATGCAAAATGACCTTGAGAGCTAATACATGGCTGCTTCTAATATCAGGAATCTAGTTTAGAACAGGCAGTACAGGGATCTGGCCCTGGATCAATGAAGGAAACGTCTTGAACAAATTGGGACCACAGAGGTCAGTCTTCTGAAAAACATAATTAAATTGTGCCTGAACTGGAAGACTCACACATCAAAGAACTGCAGTGATCAAATGATCAGGGGATGAAGGAAAAGGGGGGCAGCAGAAAGGGAGAAAGGAACTGCAAAGAATGTATGAGACAGCAGCTTTAAAGATGGAGTATGAGAAGCAGAGAGTGTTTAGAGGCACAAAAAAAGAAATTTAGTCAAAGGCAGAATAAGTAAAAAAGCTGAAATATTTGAAACAAATACCAGGATGCATTGGCACACCATAGAAAGCAAAAACCATGCAAGGAAACGAGGAAAAATAAAGCATGCAGAAAGACAACATTAGGAATGAAGCAAGAAAATCCTTGGTTAATGGAGTATAAATTTAAATGCAGCATATAGCAGCTGGCCACTCTTGTCTGATAAGACTGTCATTCTGTGAGTAGTTGGTGAGCAGAAACTACGAAGTGAAGCAGAATATATATTTGAAGTATTTGGGGCTTATATGTTTTATTTTATTGCATGTTTTCCCTTCATTTTAACGTTAAGAGTCGTGGGTTTTTTAGCTTAGTGCAAGTGAAAGGTGCTAGGTGGAGACCCCTGGGGACTGAAGGCTTTTGTTTCCTCATAAATAAACATAGCAAGTGTAGCAGAAAAGCAGCTATCCTCGTCTTGTCTTCCACTCACCTTCCTCTAGCCTCACCTGGAAGACTTTTCTTCTTTCCTGGGACAAGGTCTCTTCAGACTGGCCAGAGTCAAGCTTCCCTTTGTACTCATTTGCACTAGTCAAGTTTTCTCTACAGATAGGAGAGTTAGAAATGTACTCAACTATTCATGAACTTACTACAGGTGAAAGCTGAGACTCTGAGCTATGATTAAGTCCCTGAAGTAGAAGAATGTGAGATGTCAGGAAAGCAGGCAAAGCTTCTTTCAGGGCCTCCTGTGCTGCAGGTACTCAGGGCAGCAGACTGAGTACCAGTGACCAGAGTCACTTCAGCGGTGCACAGGCATCGCCACCTCTGACTTCTGTTGACTGCCAGCCTCGGGATGATAATGAATCAGTGACTGAGCTAGGGAAAAGGCTGTAAAATCTGTCTCTTATCTGCAATTTCCCTTTCTGTGCCATGACAACACACTTCTTAAACTGTCTTTACACACACTCGCAGTCTCCAGGTACCTTGCAAACAATTGATTAGTAGAAGTCAATAGGTATATTTATCTTTATCTTACAGGGGAGGAAGAAAAGTTAAGTTAAACTCATCCAAGGCTATATATCAAGACAGCGGTAAAGTAATCCAGGAGTTAGTGCCAGATTTCTTCCCCGGAGACATGGGCTCACAGTCTCTCCTTTCAATGTAATTACGCAAACACGATCCATGTCACCAGATTTGTATTAACAAATTGTACAGTGACATGTCTTGCACATGGAAACATAACTGTGCAAAGAGAAGGTATGAGAGTTGCAAGAGCTGGGTTTTCCAGGAAGGCCTTGGCAAGTAACCTTGGGCAAGATATTTGAGCCAAATTGTGCCTCTTCTTACTTACCTTCAAAAATGAGGTAGTAGTAGTCTCATTTGTAAAGTGCATTAAGAACCTGATATGAAAGAACAGGTATCACTACCAAAAGCCCATGCCTCCTTTCTTTTTTCTGTCCAGTGACACAGCAGTTTGGAAATATATAACTGTATAACCAGGTGTGACATGGTCTACAACTTTAAAAACCCAATATTCACACAGTAGAAGCAATGGGAGTGTGAAGTACTCCAGAGAAATAGTGAATTATCCTCCTGCATAAGACTTGGAAATTGAAAGCGACAGGAAAGAGATTTAACTGGCAAATCTATTTCTGTCCGAACTAAATGAAAAACGATAAATTACAGCAAAAAGTTTACCAGGCTGAAGAAAGAGCTTGGAGTCTGTGGAGACCGTGTGTTTTGTCATGCATAGCAGGGGTAGCACATTGCCTTCTCAGACCTCTGCTGATTTCTTACCAAATCCGAAGTCAACCACAATGACAAACCATTGGGGTTGTATTCCCTGTAACACAGGACCTCTGCTACCGCAGGCTTATGCTATCTTGCTTAGGAATCCTAATCTGGGACATTCAGCAAAATTTTATATTTTTTTGTGCATGGACTTCAGTTTGCCTTACCCATGTTTCATAACATCTCCAAATCTCTGCACGTGACTTTCTGTGCCCAGTTAAATTTATGAGGAACGTCAGAAAAAGATCTTTTTGTATGTATGCCTTGATTCTCCTACCAGTACCACTTTAAGTGTAGATTGTACATGAAAGGAAAACTGCAGTCCGTATTGCAAATAAAGAATGCTTCCTAAGGGATATTGGACAGAGTTTGTCTCTAGGGCTAAATGAAGGGTCAATAAATAAAAAGACCTAACAAGTCCGGACAAAGAAGAGAATCCCAATTTTAATTATCACTCTTTTCCTTTGATGTGGAAGGAAATAAGAATATGTGAAGGCTTTTCTAAGAATTAGAGTAAGCTAGGGATAAAGAGCTACCTGATGAGTTGCTGTTACGGCTCAGAGCCATGGGGAATTTAGATTCAGATGATGAGAACAGGCCTTCAACTGTATTTGCAGAAAGCAATAGCGTCTGTTGATAGACATTTATGGTTCACACCATTGGCAATATCTCTGAGAGAGCTGTTCCTTAGTACCTGTGCAGCTTCCCTGTGTGTTCAAGATGAGTAAGAGGCAGAATAACTGATAACTTCTCTATTGTTGTAATAAAGCAAAATGCAAGATCTCTTTAAAGAACCAGATAAATAAATGAACTGGATGGCTAAAAATAGCAAAAGGTCTCAGCTTAGTTGACTCACGACTTTGTAGATGAAATCTGGCGGAGACTGGCACACAGCATTAATATAGGAGGCAAAGGTAAATATTGGGGGACATAATAATAAATGAACAAAAATGAATAGACCTGCAAATGGTCTGGGCACAAAACAAACCAACCCAAGCAATTTCTAATTAGTGCAGTTGGAAATGCTGTTCTGCATTTCCTGTGTCTCGTTCATTGGGATACCACCATTCTCCACAGACTGCTCTGGGAAGCTCTAGGAAACAGGACAAGTAGACCTGTTATTGATGCAACTTATCCCCATGCCTAGGGAAGGGATTATTTCTTCCTCTGGACAGGAGCCACCAGGTACCTGCTTGTCTGCTTTGGGACTTCTCTTACCCCTCATCTGCAGCTTCCTGTCAACTGGCTCAGGCAAATCAGGGACAGGGGCAAGACGCCCCTGAAGACCAGTGGTATTGCATGGATCTGAGTATCAGGTGGCGTTACCCAAGTCTGTCAGTTTACCAAATGTCTACACTTGGATTTTCTAAAAGGCCTCTTTCTCTGCAGTTTCTTTTTGTATGCTTACAAGTAACTGTCTACTTGTTTTAAATTCTGTGTATATTTAAAAAACATGCAGGTAGCTAAGCAGTTTTTTGTCCCAGCAAATCAGGCAGTTAAAGGCTGTGATTTCCAGTCAGTGAAGGTGGAATAATGAAAGTGCAGCTATTTTCACAGGTAAAATCATACTTGTCAACAAAATCTGGCTATGATTATTAGGGTTATCGTGTGCCACTCACAAGTTCTGGCTAGAGCTAGATAATCTTTATTATTTGGTCAGAAGTTTTACCCACTAGTATGTATCAGTCCACGTTGACAAAACCTATTTGTAAGATTGTTCAGGTTTCATGAGACTACTTTAGGAAAGGTATTAAATGAAGCATTCAAAATATTAGTTTTTACACTCAGTATTTAGGAATCGGAAATTGAACCATAAGGTTCAGGACAGCTACAAATAAAACTGACCTTGTCATTGAAAGTAAACTTCATTCTAGAGTAAAAATTGCCATCTTCTGCAGCACGAGAGATTTAGGCTAATTGCTAAGTGGAATCTTAATCCCACATTTTTTTTTGCTCTGTTCTCTGTGTGTGCATGGAGGTTTTTCTGTTCAAGCAGCATGAGCAGCCAAGGTCTAGAGATTAGTTATAATGAAGTAGTGACATCTGTATCTTTTGGGTGGAGACTGTCTTATTTTGTTAATTAGACCACTAAATACTCAGATTTGCACAGTGTGATTGTGGAAACAGCAGCTCCCACTGTAACAGCAGTGTAGCTATTTTCACAGAATGGTGTTACTGTCTAGTGCCAGTCCTTCAAAATACATCTCAAAAACACGGACCTTCAAGGCCGTTGAAGTGAACTGGAATGGGACATCCAGGTTCCATGAATAATCTGCGTACTCATTAGCATTCACATCCCTGAGCTGTCTGGAAGGGACTTTTTTTGTGGAAACTAGTAAAAAAGTCTGACTTCTAAAGGAGGTGTGTCCCTGACTGACCTACTTCTGAATTATATTAGGACTGCAGAGTGAGCTTACTGCTTATTAGATCCCAGAGAACCTGTACAGATCAGACGACCTTAAGAGCAGAGTGAACTGCCTCTTGTCTAAAAAGGCTGAACTCAGGTTAAAGTCTTTTCAGCAGCCAGGATATTAATAATGTCTCTCTTCGATGTGGATTCCCTGATGCCCAAGAAGAAGTAGACTCACGATGCATTATTCCCTTTGCAGAAGTCCTCTGGTTTCGTGAAACTTATTTTATATTCTTGAAATGTGCAAGTAGTAATTTCTGAGGCTTATGCACTCCAGATTGTATCTGAAGTGATGAAAATGTCCCAAATGCATTGTGGGGAAGCGTCAGACAGGCAGATGCTCAGAAGTACACAGAATGTGTTCACTAAGTTTTCTTTTCTCACAAAAGGAATCTCAAAACTTGACTAATTTTGTGTATTTCTTAAAACCATATGGCCCATAATACTGTCTCCATTTCAGCAAAGTGCTATTAAAAGTGAGGTGAGATCTAACAGACTTACACTTGGTTTCCTCTTGACTTCTGAGCTCTTGCTGGGTTTCCTAGGAACTAGCATGTAAGCGCATCCTAGGATGCAAGTACTCCGGGGTCACTAAGGCTGTTAGACACACATACTGTCCAGCAGCCAGGAGTCTATACCTTTGGCAGAGAAGCTACAAATACAAAACGTGGACAAAAGCACTGTGAAAAACGAAAATCCTGATGTACAGGCATTTGTGAGCATGTACAGTTTTCCTTTACTCCTCTAAATGCCCTTTCTAGGTGATGTCTTCATACAGCAAGAAACTGACTTCAGAAAGGAAATTTATGCCTTTTATTTCAAGAGTTCACCTAAGCAGCACTTCTTGGTAGTTAATCTGTATGAAAAAGAAACAAAGTGCTGTTATTTTTGACTGTCTCTGAAATTTGAAAAGATTTCGGGTTACTATTGTCTTTCAATCATTACAGATGTTAAAATTTCATATCCAAGGTTCTTTTTTTGGTCTAAGTAATGTGAAATGCGAAGAGGTGACTAATTGCAGGGGTTAACAGCGCTGGAACATTAGCATATGGATTTATTCTTTTAGGGCGTATGAAAAGTACTGCTTTTAATGGAAGAAATGAGACACCTTAGTAAACCAAGAGACATGAAAGGGTAAAAACATTTATCTGCATTAAAGCTGTGAGGCTCCTGTGCCAGACACCATCAGTGTTATAGCCCTGTACTTCAGCAGAAAAGCTGCTGTGAGGTCAGAGCTTCCTTACCAAAATCCTGTAGAGAACAGAGATTTGCTGTGTGTAAAGTAACATATGTTCCACCATGTTCATAGCCTGGTGATGTAAGGATTCTTAGGTTGTAAGGGAATTACATCTGACCTAGCTCTGCACCTGACTAGTTCCACTGATAATTTGGGCTTTTGATAGATGTATTGCTTCAGTCTTGGGAATGGTAAAGTTTGGGTGAAGGTAGTGCTTAAAAAAAGAAATAACATTACTTGTGTCAGGGAAATATCAAGAAAGCATAATTAAAAAAAAAAAAAAAAAAACTTCCAAAAAAGAACCCAAAAAACCAAAAGTTTTGCCAATGAATGACTGGAAAAGACTAATATCTTCCTGTGTGAGACAGCCCTGCCTAAGAAAATAGCGGGTTATTTCCTTGGCGATCTGTTGGATGGATTAAATCAGCTTTCACAGAGTGAGCTCTCTTGAAAATTGTCTTTTATGGATTATCTTTACCTCTATTCTGGATCAAGTTACAATGAGTTCTTTAAAGACTGCAATCTTAACAGAAATGTTCTTACATTTAAGACCATCCTATGAGTCAATCTCATCTGGAGGCATACACCTCATTAGCATAGCTCTTCCTAAATACTATCAAACTAGGACTGTTTCCAGGGCTGGGAAGCACACTATGGGTAGGAAGGACCCCCAACTTCTTGAAAAGGTGAAAACAAGAGAACAGCAGTCATATGAAGCAAACTACACAAATGAACCTCGTGATCGTACAGGGGTAGTAAGATATTTTTGTTTGTGACCTTGCTATGACTGTAGTATTCAAGAAAAAGTTGTACAAAGGGCAATGAATTTGTTACTCTTCAGCCAGAGCTTCTTTTTTTCTGTTACTGTGTCTGTGTAAGAAATATGAGTCATGTTAATATGGGTGGAGCTTAGTAAAGACAGCCACAAATACCTGAAGAAAAGGTGCTTGTAAATATTCCCCTTCTATGACTTAGAAAATATAAAGTGGCTGGAGAAAGTAAGTATGTCGCATGTTAAAGCTATTAATTTGCTTCAATAAAAATAGATCCGAGAAAGGCCTAGCCAAAATCTAAGTTACACTGTGTATATGCACACCTGGTGACAAGAGGCTTTACCCCCAAGGAGTGAAGAAGCCTAGGCAAATGTGAAAGACAAGAGCTAAACAAAAGTAGTGTTAGTTGTCCTGAGTTTGAGCCTGTAAGCACATAGGTATGTAAGTGACTTTAAATACCTGAAGAGTCTCACCGATGCTCACCAAGCTAGCAGAGGCTTAACACCCAACCTATGTTTCAATGTATGTAGTACTGAGGACAGGTTCAGAGACATTTACTTTCCTTGCCGCCATTGTCACTGCTTCGTGAGTTGGGCATAAACAGCCTGTATGGATCAGGGAGAACACAAGACCTACCTTTCCCACACAGTTTTTGGCAATGCAGGGATTAAGGAGTAATTTTTGTCCTAACATGGTCCCATCCTGTTTTACATATTGTAGATTAAACCACTTCAGAGAATATGCATGAAACTTTACCCATTGCTGCAATCATTCAAGCTTTGCAGCTGGGGGGTAGGTTTCCTAGTCACAGAGGTTCACTGAAACTGAGAGAAGAGAAGGTGAAGAAAAATGAAAAGGCCACCTCCTGGAAAAGAAAATCTAATTCCTCCACAGCTTCTACCAAGCTGAAGAAAAGTATATTAACTCACCCATACAGTCGCTGGAAGTTGGGTCCCAAGGCACTTGGAGACAGTCAAATCAGAGCCACTGTCCGTCCACCTCTTCTTTTTTTTCTTCTTGTCTTTCTTTTTTTTCCAAGCCTGTGTGCTGCAGTTATAGCTTATTTGTCTGACAGTTACCTTGTACTTGGTGCTGTGGTACACAAAGGTTATTGGAATTTATATGCAAAGCTCAATGAACATAGAATTAAAAAATGCCTCAGAGACATTCCTGAAATGAGATGCCAAATCTCAGAAGTTGTATCTTTATGAGGAAAATTTGAATACAAAACACCAAGGTTTATGACTCTTGCACTTATTAATTCATACCAATCCACATTAGAAGAGGACTAAAGGGGCTATTTTTCATCTTGGGCTGAGACAGGAACTCTGCCAGATTTACAGACTTGCTGTGAGAAATCTACTCTATCTGGCTGATAGATATCTTTAAAATGTAAATCAAAATGGTGAGTTTATGACAAGGCTGCTGTTAGTAGCCCACAAAACGCTTGTTGTTGCAGGCCACAAGAGATTTTGGGAACAACATGAGCAAACTGGTCAGCAAAAACAGACCCTAAAGTTGACACTTTATTTTCTGTCCTATATGCAAGTTACCAGAACTGAAATCAAAATAGTTTTTGTTATACATCCATCCCCTTGGCAACTAGCAATCACCATGACCCTCTGGGAGAGTCTAGATTTTAGAAAATACTATTATAATTGTGCAAACTCACGATTTCTTACCGCATCTGTGGCCCAGGTGCTTCTTCTGTCTGGAGAGAAAAGGGAAAACCAGCCACCCTATGGAAACCCTGGATACTCTCCTTAATGAGCCCTGCCCACCTCTGCTCTGTCCAGTGTGCTATAGGTAGCCCTTTGGGTTTGTACTGTATTTGCTATGTTGTGAACTGGTTACTTCAGAACTACATTGCAGAGAAACATAGGGCTCTGAATCTTGAAATATTGAAACTGGCAAAGGATCACAACGGCTAGAAATTTCCTCTTCAGACAAACCATATTTGCATTAATACTTTCAAAAGCATTCAATAACTGGAAAGACAGCAGCCATGATGTTTCCATTCTAGTACGGCTGTTACTGATTTGTCCTCCTGCTGGTAAAAGCACATATTGCGCTCTCTGTGTCTTACTCATGTGCACAAGCAAGAACAGGCAGATGACAAGCTTTCAAGTCATCCGCAGATGGTTTCCCCATCAGGGTTTACTTTGCCGTTTGGATCTCCTGCTTCATAGTCTCGTCTCAGTTTTGCAGTCCCTATTTTCCATAATTAACTTCTGTTCCTCCCCCCATTTTTTTTTGTACAAATGCTTTTCACTCTGATGCTTAGAGTCAACTGTCTCCCAAAGCACTGTGACATTTAACAGCATCCGGAAAAAATGTGGTTAGAGAATTGGGACACTTAAAGGAGACACTGCTATCGTAAGTGTGCATTCATATTTTTGAATAGATATTCAGAGGGTGGGAAATGTAGATGAGGGAGAAGCTATGAAAGGGCTTATTACTAATTAACTGTATCTGTTTCTCCCCCTTTTAAACTGCTTTTTGTTTATCATTTCAGCTGGTAGGGTAATACACTAAATTAAAGCTGCAGAACACAATTATAATTAAGATTCAAAAAGCCAATTGCCTGTTAGTAAACTACCAATTGATAATAATATAAGGGATATTTATAGCTCTTTGCTAAGTATGCCACAGATTTGCATCAATAACATACTTGCTAATCTCCAAACATTTTATTCAGTAGGCTTTTATTTACTATTGAAGGTAAGATTACTCTTCTCAAGCCATTCTTTCTAAAAGTATCTCGCTTTCATCCTGTTTGCAGAGTTCAGCAAACACAGATGCTTCAGTCCTTTCCTCTCCTATGAAACAGTAATAATGGTATATAATTGCTAACATCACACCACGCAGAAAACCTTGCCATAAAGAACATACTGTAGATAGTTCAGCACTCATAACATCTTGCATTTCTACAGCTCCTTCTTTCTGAGTCATCTCATGTATTCTATAGAGAAGAAATCAAACCATCTTACCCAGGAGACAAATCAGCCACTTGGGCAGAGCCACAAACACAGGGCCATAGTTTTTATTCCTTTCACAGGGAGGTGGAGAAAGACTCACTTAAAGAGTTAAAAAAAATACTGAAGTGACAGATTTTGGCTTTGTGCATATTACAGGGGGATTAATAACTAACCTTTATAATTTCTTTTAATTATTATAAGTCATTTGAGTCACTGTCATTTCAGATGTGTGATGATGTATAAATAATTGCAATCTGAATTTTTTGTGAAATGTATTTCTTGCATCATACATTTACTACAGTTTGAGTAGCCTCGTAGCACTAATTATTGGAGTCAACACGAAACACTGAGTGTTCTTCCACTGTGCGTACAGCAGTAAGAGAAGAAGCTTAGGCACAGGTGACTGTCTACCATACACTGCTTAGGCACTGGAGGGGCAAGTGATGAAGCATGAGGGTGTCTAATCTCTTATTGTGCCATGATTATTCCTGAAACACGAGTGCCAAATACTGCTAAGTGTATGTGCACCTGCGTGACTGAGAAGAGATATGGTGTGCATGAAGTACCCATGACACTGATGTAAAGTTACATGGTGGGGTAATGTAGGTTAAATTGGGGCAAAATGGCAACATTGGATGTATGCCTGTAGCTATTGTCACAAGTGAGGGCCTTAGAGACTAGAGCACACCATCTTGGCAAAAAAAGCCTGGGAGATCCATTACAAAAATATAGATCTTCTTCATCCTTCTCCTTTCCTCATTGGGAGAATGAGGGTTAAAAATCGATGGTCTGCCCATTCTTCCAGCCTCTCTGATAGCAGAGTCTGGGCAACGGAGAAACAAGTTTATCTACGTCCTACACATATGGGAAGAAGGTCAACAAGTCTATGTAAGGAGATATTCCCAAACCTGAAGCAGGGCTGAAACTTCCGCCAGCTACAACTGGCGCTTTGAGTCAACCTGTAAATACATTTTATGTATTCTTCAAAGATACACACAGGTCACGCTGGAAAAGCACGTGAGCACTGAAAAAAAAGGGAGATAATGGTGTAAAGACAGATGGGCAGGGTGCAAGAGAAGGCCGTGGATACAGGTGAGAACTCTGCTGTACTACGACAGATTGCAGTGTGAGAGTATGATGGCATCAGAAAGCTTGCCAGGAGCCTAAGGTAGCACAGGGTTCCCCTGCATCTCTTCTCTTTGGAGCTAGACAATGTCATGGTTCCCATAGGTTGGCTGAGTGCAGTGTGAATCCAGGTGATGATTATGCAAATGATTTCTGCTTCCTGTTCTGCCTATTATGAATTTTATTATGGGTGGGCAAGTGAACTGACTCGCCCCAGGACTGACCAGATAATTACATGGTCATTACGAACCACATCACTGAAGGGTAAATATGCAGTTATTTTTATCCATAAAATCAGCTCTTTCAACCCTAAGACTAATTTGAAATTGTTATGCAGTAGTCAGTAATTACTATAAGACAGCTTCTACCCTCAAAGAAGCAGGCACTATTCCAAATGAAATCTTTCAAGGTTTTAAGTAAGCCATGCAATCTGATAGCAAGTTTTGTCCTCTACCAGCTACCCAATAAAATTTATGAAACGGTAACTAGAAAACAAGCAGTCATAAGACCCTTTTACCAGGCATAAGCACTTACAATTCCTATCCTATTCAGATTTGTAACCAAACCCACTTTTTTTTAAGAATGAAATGCATTTTGTGGAGAAACTTGTTGCTATAACAGTTCACCTTCCCATCCCAGAGTGCTGATTGCTTTAGGTGTGACTCCGGAGAGGAGGTACTGCAAAGTCTCTCTGAAGGTAGATATTAGATAATACATAAGAGGAAAGGCAGCTGCACCATAACTGCTGATGTTCCTTGTAACTCTTTTCATTTATTGCAGGTACTGCTGTGTGATTTACCATGGAAAAATTGCTCTGCAGCATCCTGGTGTTTGGAATGGCTGTCATGGTCAACGCTTGTCCCAAATATTGTGTCTGTCAGAACCTGTCTGAGTCTCTGGGGACTTTGTGTCCCTCCAAGGGTCTCCTATTTGTACCACTAGACATAGATCGAAGGACCGTTGAACTCCGACTTGGGGGCAACTTTATTATTAACATCAGCCGACAGGATTTTGCCAATATGTCTGGACTTGTTGACCTTACTTTGTCCAGGAACACCATCAGTTACATACAGCCCTACTCTTTCACTGACTTGGAGAGCCTTCGATCTTTACATCTGGACAGCAACAGGCTACCTGACATTGGAGAGGATATTCTGAGAGGCTTAATTAACCTTCAGCATTTGATTTTAAACAATAACCAGCTAAGCAGCATCTCTGATGAAGCCTTTGAGGATTTTTTACTGACACTGGAAGACTTAGACCTTTCCTACAACAACCTCCGAAGCATTCCCTGGGAATCTATAAGGAAGATGATAAACTTGCACCAGCTCAGTTTGGATCATAACCTGATAGATTACATTACAGAGGGGACGTTTGCAGATCTTCAGAAATTGGCCAGATTGGACCTAACATCCAACAGACTTCAGAAGCTCCCCCCCGACCCTATATTTGCCAGATCTCAAGCAATTCCATTAGCCGTTACCCCGTTTTCTCCACCTTTATCTCTCAGCTTTGGGGGCAACCCACTGCATTGCAACTGCGAGCTATTGTGGTTAAGGCGACTTGACAGAGATGACGATATGGAAACTTGTGCTTCTCCTCCAGGTCTAAAGGGAAGGTACTTCTGGTATGTACGGGAAGAAGAATTTGTTTGTGAGCCTCCTCTTATTACACAACATACTCACAAGTTGCTGGTTTTAGAAGGGCAAAC
>Ga0181612_174305_pt1 | contig 18589 bp, 9 predicted proteins | sample HoacroProtozoa21_FD_119630 | JGI IMG/M metagenome (GOLD analysis project Ga0181612, IMG submission 119630) | Hoatzin crop microbial communities from Cojedes, Venezuel. Combined Assembly of Gp0051906, Gp0051904, Gp0051908
AAGACCCGCCTGGATGCGGTCCTGTGCAGCCTGCTGTAGGTGACCCTGCTTCGGCAGGAGGGTTGGACTAGATGACCCACAGAGGTCCCTTCCAACCCCTACCATTCTGTGATTCTGTGAACCTGAGAAAGGATATGAAAATATATGTCTACATTTTCATATCCAACAAAAGAAGAAAGGAAAAGTGTTAATCTCGTAAAGTTTTTGTCTTGCCATTCCCAGTTCTTTTCTCCACATTCCCCTGCTACCCATCTTCCCAAACTGGTTATAAGCATTTTCTTCTGTATTTAAAATAACTACTAACATAACCATGGCTTTTTGCATTAGAAACTCAACATCAGGTGTTAATGTGGTAATTGCAGAACACAAAGACTTTGTCCCACAAACAAAGCAATTCAGGTTCACCAGTCCAGTGTCTTAGTTAGCATGACTTGCTCTGCTGAATCAAGGTAATTCCTGAGAGTTAAAATACCATTCTCCAAACCTAAAAAAATGTCTCCATTGACTACAAAATTTTAGGAAGGAACTGACACTGTGTTTCTCATTCTAGAAAGCTGAACTTAGTAACACACAACCAGTAAATACACAGAGATTGTGGCAATATTTTTCTTCCAAAAAATCAGATATTCTTACATTGGATTTAATGGAAAATTCTCTTAAAAATAGAGGGAGGAGTAATCAGACCTTGCTGACAAATATCTTCCCAGCTGAAAAGCAAGAAACATCTGAATGTTTGAATTTATTGGTTTTGTAGTTTGTAAGGCTACAGTGAGAACGTTGCTGTCTGCTTTCTCACATCTGATTGTTTTGGATTTTTTTGTATTATATATTTCAGAGTCTATGTCATGCATATTTTCAGGGTTTATTTTTGTACCCAAATTATACATAGAATTTTTATCTACTCTTATATTTTGTTTGCCTTTACACACTAATCTATCTTTTATTCCTGAGTTGTTTGAAGAGAAACAAGTCATACGCTTGGATTAGAAAGCAACAAAGTCTGTTCGTCTCATAATTATTCTAAGAGCAAACCTTAACATTCTGTTATTTTATTCACAATCGTTTTGGCTTAGTAGAAACAAGAACTAAAGATCTATAGGATCTATAGGACTACAGCAGGAACTATTGAACTATAGATACCAGAGATCTTTTACCAGAGATCTAACCTAGCCTTCAAGTTAGTTTTTCACCCTAAAACATCTAATTTATGTGTGCACTATAAAACCGTTTGTAAACTACATGAAATGGCTACCTAATGCACTCCAGTTGGAGTATCTTATTTGTTAACATAAGCAACATTTTCTTTATATCCATAAAGTTTCCAGACAGACAATGTTGTTGAATATTAAGAAGTGTCTCAAAAGTAACTTTGGAAATATAGCTAAGTGATATATTAGAACACAGTGCTAGAAAATCATTATACCCTCTGTAAAGAAAAATAAGTAAGTTAAGACGAACATGTTAATGCTGCATATTAACTCTGGTATGTTGTTCTAATACGGTTAGAATTAGCTTATTACTTTATGAATAAAGACAATATCTTCCTTATACCATGTTAAACACCTATACTTACCTTGTTCTTAAATACAAGATCCAAGAGACCTCAAATTTATCATGGAAATCAATGATCTTTTAGTTATATCTCACAAAAGATCAACTTTATATTTGTAGTCATTTGATTATAAATAGTGCATTTGGAAATACAGTCAAAGGTGTAATGTTTGAACTGCTAGAACTGGGCGAGACTGAGGATTTCCAAAAGCTCGCCATAGGGTGAAGTTGCAAAGTTGCAGAGTCAAAGTGGTATACTGTACTATGGAATGGTATATGACTTTGTAACACTGTCATTTGAGAAGGAAAATCAAAAGATGGAAGGATACCTGAAAAGCCCACGTAGAAGAGACGTACACGGTTATTTAAGAGAAATGTTATGTTCGAATGCACACAGCAGGGCTTCTTGAGCTCTCATCCAAACCAATAAAACACATCACTCAATAGAAAAATTACAGAAAACATTTCAAAGAACAAGAAGTGATCAATTTCAGGGAAGCATTTACTTACAAATAATAGATAAATGTGAACAAAATAGGGTTCCTTTTGTTACTACTCTGAATGCAGGAAAAAGAGATTAAATTTATTTCCTAAACTATTCATTCAGATATAGTCACCCATTAAAAACACAGGGGCATTTGCATGGTAGAACCTGTTATTCACTTCTGCTGCCTTTTGCTGAGCTCATGTATTGTCATTTTTTAACACAGGCCCCAGCCCAGCAGTCTGAGCTGCACTGTGGAGCCACTGTGCTTTCTCTGATCTTGGTGGCAACTTCCTCAAGAAAACATAAAATAAAATAATGTCTCCTGTTTACAGGTGAAACAAATATTTTTTTCGCATGGATAATCTGCAGGTCCAGCAGGCCTGTGTGGCCTTCATGTTTTCAGGTGAAAGGACTTCTTTAGAAGCAGGAAAAAGTAGTTCTCAATTAGGTAGCTACAAAAACTGTAACCTGAGCTGTGTTTGAAGTATTATCCAGGATGCTGTTTCTCATGATTAGATGTGATTTCTAAACAATTATTTAACATAATTTGTACATAGATCTGTGATAAAATTGTACCTGATTATGATAATACCTAACTATAGGATATCAAGTGTCATGAATCATGATTAAGACGTTCAACCCCCAAAAATTGAAGACACATAACAGACTTCATTTGTGTTACACCTGTTTATCAAATCAATTTTCCACTTCTGAAAAGCACTATATATTACGTACTGAGATTGTATACAGAGGGTGGAGATGGAATGAACAAGCTGTATTTTGAGCAGGAATTAAATATGTGGGTAATTTATTCAGTCTTTCACTCCTATAATTTTAGCTGAAAGCCTCAGAAAGCTTCTGCCAAAGTTTTTCTATTGGCTTGAAGGATTTACCTAAGAATATTCACTGGCTGAGAGAGGTGCATTTGCAGTTGCTATGCACTCATGCATGCAGCTTTCAGCATACTGTAAAAAATGTAGCTCCAAATTGTTGATTACTAACTACAGACACAGGTTCTACAAAGGCAGAACTCAACTGAGGTGCCATCAAAATTCATGGAACAATTCTATTAAATTTAGTGCATTTAAGATCAGACTTATGTTCTGTTTAAAAACCAGCTGTAATTCCTAGAGCAAACAACTACAATTTTGCATTTTATAATACTTTTTAAAAAATGAAACTGTTGACCTGCTTCCCGTGATTTTATCTCAATGTCTGGTTATAGTAATATGCTAGCAATTACATTTTCCCTTCCTGCAGATACTTAATTATTTCTATTAAATATTCCAAATTAAAAAATTATTCTGCATGCTCTGCCTTAACTAGCCAAGCTTTAGTTCTTTTGAATGTCATGAAAGCAACATAATTAACAAATCCAGTATCCAAATCCTACAGAATACCAAAACTGTATTTAGCCTTTATTTACTTTATAGTATGCTGAGTGCATGTTCTTCCAGTTGCTAAGTATGCACTTACAAAATTCACAAATCTTCATTCATACAGCAGGAGATTAACTGGTTAAAGAGAATGACTGTAGTTATAGATGGAGGAAGTATTTTGCCTGTATCACACTAGTACTTGATTTATGTGAGCTTTCTAGCCTAGTCTTAGGTAGGACATAGAGCACTGAGAAAAAGTAGGGGAGCCTGAAGGACTAAGATGGAAGAAATAACACAAAATAATCTCCATGCTGATTAGACAAGGAAAAGGGCAGAAAAAAGTAGCACCAGAGATGTTGGGAAGCCAGTAACAAAGGTGATCATGGCCAAAGAGATTGGAAGGGATGCTGGGTACCAGGAATCTGCATAGCAACCTCTTGCCAACAGCTGCATTAGAAACACAAATTTCACAGCAAATCTCGCTTACCTTCCTTACAGCAGGATGCATCCCAGAGTGCCATAGTCTATAAATTGCAAGAAGATGAAATTTGCAATCATGTTGATTTATTGTTTGTGACTTGCAGTGAAATAGGACACTGCCTCTGATACTGTCATGTTAATGTTTTTTTCCTCTCCATAAAGAACTATTACAATTTATCTCTTAAATAAACCTACTTTTATCGAGTGAGCACGTCTGTGTTGGCTTGCAGTCGATTGCTGGCCATTTAATAGTTCTTTCATTGTATAGTTCTGTTCTTTACAAACTAATCCCCAGTATGATAGTATTCCAGGAGTAGTGTCTAATCGGTGAATATGAAAGTCAACTTGTACTTTCCTCATGAGCCCTACTTTAAGAATTTGGAGGCCTTAATGATCCATATGGTGCTGTAAAGTTGTAGGCAGTGGGATAAAATACCTTATTTTTACCAATAACTTTATTTGAAATGAAAACTGATTTCCAAGGGAGGCAGGTGAAGACAATGAGTAGATGATTTTAAAAGCGTTTGTCATATTGTCTAGAAACAATAGCTATCACAAAAACAGCTTTGAGCCACATAGCTGTAGTTAAAATTTGTTTATGTACCTAGCAGACCTCAAAGCTAGCTGCAAGAGACAACAACCTATTTCAGTGTTCAGAAATCAGAAGAGCACAATTCAGTAATAAAGACAGCTCTTCTGCCTTTCTGTTTCAAACCTCACGCATATTCACAGCCTTCGCCAAATTCCAAAGCAAGAGCTATTCACACATTGAGTCTTGCACTATTTTAAAGGCACAAGTCACAGTTCTGAAGGCCAGAGAAGTAAAGCATCAGCAACTTAAGTTACAGGAGCAAAGCATTTCAAGTATTACAGAAAAATATCCCCACAACATCTGCCTGTTCCAAATCAAAACACAAGCTGTAAATTGTTACTATGTGGTGGAAGTTAACACCTTCCCATGATCTATATGCAGACATTTGTTCTGCTTTGTGGCACATACTATCATCTAAACACCAACAGTGACTTTTTTTCCTCCTACTTTGTAACTCTTGCATGCCTGTGATCACAGATTCTATCTCTGCAAGAAAATTCTGCAAAATTCCTATCTTTGCTTCTGTACAGGTGTATTTACAATATGACTGTAAATATTACTATATGCCATAAGCCTAGAAGGATCAGTCTGCTGCTGACAATGACAATACTTGTGTTAACTTCAGCGGGTCAGGCCTTCACAGAGGAAAACCAAAATATTCAGTGATATACTCAAGTTAGAATCAGACTATACTCCTCTGTAAACAGTGGAGAAACAGACGCACGTGTGGAGCAGTAGTCAGATCTTCAACATATTCGGTACTTCAGCTGAAATGAAGCATAGAATAACAATCCAGAATTATATAAACCTTCCAACATGAAGTCAGAAACCAAATGAAGTCTGGCTGATTTCTGAAGATTAAAATTAAAGTAGGTTAGATTGATTTAAATATTTGGCATGATGGCTCTTCTGAAACATCAATTTCTTGAAAGCTGACAGAGGACAGGAATAAAACACATTTCTATAGCTATTTTAGCTGTTGTAAGCATGTTCTGAAGTATAGTTTTGTTAAAAAAAAATCTGTTTTAATATTTATAGAGATGCGTATTCAGCACAGTAATCCCTTCCTAGACCATCAGCAAATTATTCATACTTAAAAGCCTTGCAGCTTTTTCATGGCTTATTTTCATTTTTTTTTCCTGTGACAGAAGGAATTCATCATAGCTCTAATGGTTCTTTGGCAAGTGCTATTTAAAAACAACAAATGCATTTGAAAAATCATTACATTTGCCTGCACAGTTTAGAGTTAAAAAAAAAAAGATAAAAAATCTATTGCATCCTAAAGTGTTTGGGAGCTGAAAAAGAGAAACATGAAAAACAAAGGAAGGAACAAAAATGTCCCTTAAAAAAATTCCCAGTAACTAGCATCGTCTCTCTAGAAGTAACCTGTATTCTTACAGTGACAGCAAAGTTAACCAGTTAAGGAATAGACTGGCATTGAGATCTCAAAGCGGTGTTGCAATTGCCTGTCTAAATATGAGCAAATATCTTGTATTTCCAGTGCTTCAGCTTCCTGATCTGTAAAATGGGACTGATGATATTTTCTCTAAAAAACATCCCTAAGATATGCAGATGAAAATCTCTGCCTAAGGGGCAAACATTAGTGGTTTATATTTTATTTTTATTTTTTTATGAGTATTATTTGTATTTTTTGGTATTTCTTTGCTTCTATTGCACAAAAAAGTCAGTGTCCATGTTCATGTGCTCCAGCTCGCTCTTCTTGTCAAATCACAATGTCTGTATCTAAACTCCTTTAGTATTCACCAGCATTAATAATGGCCACAGTCTTCAAATAAAGCTCCTTTTCTTAAAGTCTATTTCTGATGCTCCTAAATAATTCTTTTCGAAGGAGGAACGTGAGTTACCAGATTTTATTTGACTAATAGGGTTACTAGAAGCCTTTACACTAACATACCACACGAGGGAAGTGTAGATACTCCAGACTTCTCCCTCTGAAAATAAGCACCCAGGGTTTTTTTTTTTTTAATTTAGTTAATGGATTATGAATGACATGTAATTATTTTCCCTCTGAAAATCATGTTAATTTTCAAGAGAAAAGGCACAGCAATAGAATTAGCTATTGAAATGTGATAACGTAACAGTGTTTATTGGTAAAACAGAACAAGATTTCTTAATCCTCTGTAAATCATTTCCATCAATCCAATCATAGGTGACACTGCTATATTAATGAGAATGTGCTCTGTCCTCCAGGCACAATGAGCATAGAAGAGCCTTTAGATTTTTGTGTTAGCAACTGAATCCAAGCAGTTCACAAATGAATCAGGCTTTTGGATGAAGACTTTAACTGTAGATGGACTTAAGAACTGTAACAGCCTTCTTCCAATACAGTTTGGTTTTATATCTTTTATGATCTGGACCTACTGCTAAAAGACTGATGGACTTTCTATCAGACCCTCTGGCTATAACAGAACCGCGGACTGCAAATGCTCAGCATCGTGATTCAATCTTGAAGCAGAAGGTATCAATTCAGCCCATTGCAAACATACCTATAACAAATTAAATCCTCTCCCTAAGTCCTCATAACCCCATTGTCAATTCCTCTGGTACAGCAGAGAGTAGATGACTGCAATGTTAAATGTTATAAAGATATGCATCTGCTGACATTTCTTCTAAACATCCCCAAATCAACAGGTAATTCTTTACTGAACTGTACGCAGTCCTCAATAAACCAAATTGTCATGTGTTTAATGGTGCCTATTTTCAAACAGCCCACTGCTGCAAACTATCTTAACATGATAGTTTAAAGACAGTCCTGGCCATTTCTGTCATGTTCTTGTAATCATCTTCTAACATTAGTATATTTAGTTCTTAAATCTAAGATCGTAGACAGGAAATAAAATCAGACTTGATATCATGCTGCTTTTTGTTGACATGACAAGCACACCTCAGGTTGTTCCACCAATAAAGGTGAATTATTTCATAGAGAATTGTTACAGTATAACAGTATAGGTAATTAAACAGATATATAATTATGATCCACTTTCTATTCAAGTCCTGCTGAAAGCAATGGCTAGAAATACATTGATTACCATGTTATAATGCACATTTTCTAATTTTCTCTTTCCAATATTTGTTGACTTCAACAAAACCCTAAACTCTATATTTATTTCTACCCATCTTCATTATTTGATTTAGACTTTTCAGTGTCATTGTTTTGTAGGAATTAATTACATTTTATGTTAAAATTCAGGTTTGTGGATCCACTTTTCAATCCAAGAAGGAGTAGAACTCTTGACTGAAGCAAACCTATGAATGAATCCAAATTGTGTGGACTTCACAGATTTATGGGCTGTCAGATCTTTCAGTGGTCTCCAAAAAAACCCTAAATTTCAGTTTTTATAAAGACCATGTTTTATAGCCTACCTCATTGCAAATCTAGATGTCTAGATGTAAATGAATACAGTACTGCCTTACTGAGTCCTCAGACAGGAAGACTGAAAATATACACCACGTGAGCTGTGAACTTTCACATTCATTTCCCTTTGGAATCAACTTTATGATACTATCCATTAGTCTGTATCATAGAATCACAGAATTGTTCAGGCTGGAAAAGCCTGGCTTTAAGTTCATCAATTACAAAACAAACTGGCAGGCTTTGCAAATATTGTGAAATGGGAGTACATCTCAACTCTGTGATGAGTTGACTAAGAAGTCTATGGGAGAGTGACTGTCTAAGTCTGGAAAACTTAGCAGCTGGAAAACAGCTGCTTCTGTCCCTGAATGAAAGAAAAGTGTCCTTACATTCTTTATCGCCAAAGATTTACAGAAGAGGAGAACTGGCATGTGAGGAAGCTACCAACAATCCCTCTTGCTTCACAGTTGACAAGGCTGCTGGGATAAAGCAGCCCTGCACTATTGCCTCAGCCATAGCCCTGCTTCTCTTTGTTAGAAGCTTCTCTTATTCTGGTTTCCTTCTTCCTACTCTGCTCATTCTATTTTTAATTTAACGGTCTTTTTGTGATTCCTGAGCTAGGATGCAATTTTTTCTTCTGGAAGAAAACCATCTAATACTTTAAGGAAAGGATCAATATGACCCCCTGAAGTTCCATTGCAACTCACGTTGTATTGCAAGAAAGTTGCATTTCTTAAAGTCATCAAAGAGATACAGATGCCAAATTCTGGACTTTAATCTGGAAAAGTGGCTCGGAGAAAGAGAGTATAAGAAAGTGAAGGTTGAAAGAGAAAAGTACAATACAAAGAAAAGAGGACAGGGGAGTAAAATGAATGCAAGAAAATGCAGAGATTCCCTGTCTATCCTGTTCACCCGGAGGTACCAATTTCCAGTCACTCCTCTCTTCAAAATCATCCATGCCACCAGCTGATTCTACATGTTATCATAACATTTCATCTCTCTCTCCTTCCTTCTTCCAACACTGCAAATCCACACACAATAGGTAATAATTATAAGCTGTATGTAAACCACAGTATATTCCTTTGGAATGTTCAAATTTCTTGTTGTATGTGAGGACAATGAACTGTCCAGCCCCTCATCAAAAAATGACTATGATAGAAAGGTTTTAATGTTCTATCTTCAGTTTCCCTTGTTCACTGCCATCACAAGGCTATGGAAATCTCCACTGATCTTCATTTAATGTTTTGGATAATGCATTGAAGATGAATTTCGGAAAATATTCCTTACAAGTGATTACATGCATTAACATCTCACAATAGCACAAATAGTTAGAAAACTAATTTCCTGTGAAGTACAGCATGGTTTTTATTAATAATCATGCTCCAAGTTGTATACATTACAATTCTTTCTTAAATCATAATTCAGAATAGTATTCTGTTTCTTTATTTTTAGATTTCAATAAACTTGACATTATTGAAGAGTATTCATAAATTTTGCTGAAATTCAATTACTATAACAATTGGTTCTTGCACAGTGTCCTGACTGAGCCACTGGTAGAAGTATAAGGATTATATATTCTCACCTCATTTCACAGGCAATAATGAAAGAAGATGAGATTAAATCCCTTCAATCTAGGTCTTTATTTAAAGAAATAACTAGGGATTGCCAAGATTCTCTTTCCACTTATAGTTGTTTCTCTGCTTTCAGAACAATGAAAACAATTAAAAGTATTGAAAGTCTAATTAGGGAAAAAACCTCAAAGGCAATTTCTTCCTATGTGAATTTTTCTTTTTTTTTTTTTTTTTAAACACACCAATTGAAATTAGAAATGGGTGGTTTCACATGTGATCACCTACCTTTCCGAAGTAGGAAATGTCCTAAAAGAATCGTTGCTCTATGCCAAAACCTTAAGGCTAACATCTTCCAACTTCCCCTTGCTTGTTACTCTAAGGACCAACCTGCAAGTGCAGTGTAAAAGGAGCATCAGCACTGTGCAATGGGATTCACATCACTGTTCCTTTGAAAAGGAGCAGTTTGTGCTCCTGGCTAGCACACTGTGAGGCTGCTCTGTGGCTGGGGGCAACTTCAGTATCTCCCTTGTGCCCACAGGGTTCAAATGACTCATTGGTTATAATATCAGTTGAAGACTAGAGTTGCAGAAGTAAACTCTTTCCTATTATATTAGATTGTCTGCAAATTTAGGAAACAATAATTTGTATACTTTCAGTTTAGACTGCTCAGTTAACTAATGTGTGCTCAATTAGGGTGAACTTAGGATCTTGGAAAATGAAATAGCAGTAACCTACTTAATGCATAATCTGTAAGTAGTAAGAGGACTGGAGATACCAGTGTTAGAAGAACAGGTTGCTGTCTTCTAAACTGTTTTAGTTTGTATCACTTTTCGTCTTGATAACTTTTTCCTTATTTTATTTGTTAAGAGCAGGTGCTTATAATCACGAGCACATTAGTTCATTCTAGAAGGATTATTTCAAAGAAAATTGTTACTCAATATACAGAAAAATATGTCCTAAGCTCTTTAGGAACAAGGTAACAAGTTAAAAAAACAATCTCATTACAGTTTATCACTAGATATCGAAAATTCAGGTCATTATAAGGTAACCCTATAAAGAACACCTGTTAAATTTGCTGAATATTATGATCCATTCTGGCAAAGAAGAGTGGCAGGTTCAGCTTTTCTCAGAAATAATTGTAGACACCCTCAAGAAAATCCTAAAACAAAACCTTTTGGGGAAATCTTACACTGAAGTTCATGTTTACTTATTATTACCATATATATGAAATAAAATCAAACTGAAGTCTAACATCACAAAGCAAGTGGGAGAATATTGCCTATTCTCAGCTAGTGAATTAAATACTAATTTTCTGTTCTTATTTTTGACATAAGATTTCATATTCCAGTACATGTAGGTCACAGGACGACTATATTCATCTGGCTGCCTCTGAATGATAACTTTACCATTATAGTCACACAGCACAATGGAGTCCAGTGTTATTAAAAATCATCTTGTTTATTATTAGGGCACTCAGTGTAATACTTGATCAGAAGAACTTAAAATCTACAGGACTCTATATGATACAAAGACTCTAAGGGAAGTTTATCTTTAAGAACACATGTATGTGAAACATCATTTTCTGTTTTATTAAATAAGATCTATTAACTTAGCTTTATTTTACTTTAAATGGTAAAGAATGTCTGACCTTTCAAAGCTTTTCATCTGCTGCAGTTTAAGAGAAACATTATAAATACCATAAGATACTGCTGAATGGGAAACACAAAGGATTCAAAGAAATTAAACTTTGATATGAATACAAAAGACAACTCGAGCTGGCATATGTACACACTCCTTGCTATTGTATTAGTTTTCTATCAAAAAGATGACATTCAGAACATTCAAGAAATATGACTGCCCTTTCAGACTTCAAATTTAGATTTATTTCCTTCCAATGTGATGTTTATTTGACCTTGTATTAATGTCAGACAGCAAAATCATGTTGTGATGAAAATGAAATAAGTTACTTGACTTTTTGATTCACATATACAGCACAAATGACATTAGAAGAAGGGAATGATATTCCAGATTTGCTGATATTCTATAGATATTCTAAGTATTCTGATAGCCTTTCTTGGAATCCAAAGTTTAGTACTATACCAGTTTGAAGTAGATACTCAGGGCTGTAAATGTGAATAAATTATATTCAAATAAATAATAATAAATTTATTTCCTTCAAAGATCTCCAAATGCTTTAGAAGGATGGAATGTGCTATAAAACCATGTTATAAAGGACACAGGGAAAGATCACACAAGATATACATAGTGGCTAAAGCATGGCCCATTTGGTACTCTTTGCTTGAAATTGCTAGAGATTTTTAATCCATCCATTTTTAGAATCCCAACTTCAGATATTCAGTGCTCTAAGTGCTCTGCTATTCTGCAGCTAGACTTTTGACATCCTACCACCCAGGGAGAATATTTCAGTGACAATATATATTACAATCACCACCTTGACTCAGAAGATTTTCAGTTATTCATTCTGTTCTTCATTTATTATTGCTTACTAGAGTCGTTTAAGATGGCTGCTACAATATTCCATTGGCATTTTGCACTATATTATTGTAGTCATCCCAAACATATGTACTGAAGTTATGTTAAGGCTACCACCTTGTCACATAATTCTTATCCACCAGCAGGAAATTCTGACAGAATAAATAAAAATCAAATTTTTCCAATTGCCATAGGCTATTTTAAGTATTCAGTTTGCCAGTTTCATCACTTAGGGAAATGAAAGGCTATTCCAGTGTTCCTGCTGATATAGGAACTCTACATTTTGATGGCTGGAGCAAAATAATCAAACCTCGTTAGAATTCATAATTTCTCCACGAGTGGCAATATATTTGACTTCTTCTGCATTTAACCTGAATTTTGCAGTTTTAAATGCAGGATATACCACGTTAAAATAATTTCTTGCTGCTGCATCGGTTGGCTGTTTCTTCATTTCCATCTCTGTTTGCCAGATATTTAAGCTGACCAAGTGACAATAATCTCAGCAGAAAGTGTTTGAGATGCATAGAACAAGAGCTGTCAATTGAAATTTCTTAATTATTATGTATTATTTAAAGGATAATATGCAAATGTAGTGATGTGAATCACACAATTTGTACAGGAACTATCTGAAGATCACATTTAAAAACTGTCATTTATTATACTCTACTGTGCATGTGGTGCTTAGATGGTATTCTGTGAGCCATTCCTCCCTTATCATAATTAAGAATTCAAATAATTCATTAAAGTATAATAAATTATTACAATATAAATTAAAGAAAAATGAACTTAGTATCAAAAGAAATCTGTAATGTCACAGTTTGCAGAAAAATTAAGAGCAAATGACATGGACAATTTCTTCTCTTGCTGAAAGAATAATAGGAGTTCTTTAGGCACTTGATGCTCTGCTATGAGGCATACCAGTTTTTGTTAAAGAAATGCAGTATTTGACATTGTGTTCTGCTGAGCATTCACGATTCCCCCCAGCAACTATATTTGTTATTTATAAGTAAGTGTGTCTACAATATATCACTAAACTGCTCAGCAGAGGAGATGCCTGGCAGCTAGCTTGTGCAAAGCGCATACCTCAGAAGACATGTGTGCAGCACAGCTTCTCAAAATTTCTTCTCAATTCATTACTTATTCCTACATGTTGTTAATTGACACTTAGTTTTAGAGGTTCAGATTTTTGAAGTTAAATAGGCTTCTTTTGGTCTTCAACTGTCTTTGCAACTGATCAAATATTGGTTCAGCCACTGCACACAGATAATATTGTGCAAAAAAATAAAAGCCAGAAGAGCCACGGAGCTGAGATCTGCCATTGCCTATGTGTCTGAGAAAACCAGCAAATCCATTCTGCCCATTTATGTCATCTGAGTCCCGCTTTCTCAATGATCCTGAGAAAGGTTCTAAAACTTTGCCCACCAAACTTAGGGATAACTCCTGCTTCAAATTTCCAAAAGCAGTCATGGCTGTATAGCTATTGTCTTTTGCATCTAAAAAGGTCCATAATAGAACAATGCACTCTGCAATTTTGTATATTGGTTATATTAGTCAGTTGAGATAGTTTGTTATAGGTTGATTAGCTAATCCCATGATGTATAAATAAGGACTAAGCAAAAACATGTTCTTGAGACTAGCAGTTTGATGATCTAGCTTTACTTGCAGATCAAAGCTGGAAAGGAACATTGCAGTCTGTTTCTGCTCTTGTCTCACCATCACTGTTAACTGTTGAAGCACATGTGGTATCTTGAGAGAATGCTCATTTTCTCCATGTGCACAAAAGCCTAACAGAGAGACAGGGTTTTGAAAGGGTATAGTCTGCATTTCTCCATGCTGAAAACTGTGGTGCACAACTGGAAATCTCCAGGAATATTGTGGGGAAGTGATCAAGACATGGGTTTTCTTCAGTCCTGAGAAGTTTTAGTGCTGGTTTCTTCATCTACAGGAATATTAATTTACGATTAATAATTATTCAGTTGTTAATTCTGAATGGTAAAATAAATTAAAGATAATTAAACAAATCTCTGTAGAAGAATAAAATTAAAAGCTAGAAAAAGAGAGATGTCGACAGAGTGGGAGGCACAGATACTGAGCTACTGCAAACTAATATATCCTAACTGCCTAGTGTCCCTTCTTGGTCTACCGGTATACAGCTCATTTTCCACGGAGCAAGTTCATTTTCCTTCTGCAACAAATACTATAGTTTGTTTATAACCATTTCTCTAGCAAGCCTTTTTTTCATTTCTTTTTAAAAGTAACTCCATCCTCACCGACTTTTCAGTCTCATGATCATAGTTAAAACACTACTGAAGGCTGCACCAGTGCTACCACAATGGCAGGAGACCTTCCAAGCAGCTTCAGAATATATCTAGATACAGAGCAGACCCACATGGAAATTCAAGATACACATCGCTAGCATGGCTGTCTAATATCATGCTGACAAACTGTAGTTAAAATGGACCCAAAATGGCAAATACTTCAGGGTTTGCCAAAAGGATGGAGAGAATAGAAAGTACTGTAGAAAAACAGACAAAGGAGCCTAAGACTGCAAATACACTTTTTCCTCCTTGTTAACTGCCTTTTCCCCTGAAAGATAAGAGAAGTTCAAAAAGAAAAGTATATTAGAAGAGTAACAGATAAATTATTAAAATGGGTACCTTTTGAAAGAAAGGAACTTTTAACCTTAAGAACTTCAGGATCAATTAGGATGGCTTCAGGACCTTAGAACAATGACATCAATTTAATTATAAACATGAAAAGAAAGCCCTTTACTTACAGAGTTACTGACAAAGTTAGTCTTTGAATAACTAAATGCATGATAGTGCAATATTTATTTAAGAAACAGGACAATGATCATGTAGTAAGAGAAGCAGTGTGATATACAAAGTAATAGGATGTGATATCATAATCAACCACAGCGTTCTTGGTTAGTTCCTAAAACAAATGAAATAATTCACTGGATCCGAATTAGACACCAGTTCAATAGGGTGTGCTGATGGAGGCCTGGGGGCATCCTTGACTTCACAGAGTTCAAGACAGCAGCCTTTAGGAGGAAAAGGTACTGTACAGAGAGAAACTACCAAGAACCAATGGTAAAAAGCATAGTGCATGCACGACATTAAGGTTCTAGAGGGGGTAATTCTTGCATAAGACAGGGCTTTTAACGCATAAATGAGTCCACCTATCCAAACTAATCTATACTTGGCACTTCTGCCCTATTAGAACTGGCATATCACCTTGTGAGCGGGAACAATGCCATGGAAACAGATGGGAACAGCACAGCCATCCAAAAGCCTATGTCTGAGCATCAACTGTGCTAGCTGAAGACAAGATTCCCAGCCAGCAATGTCAAATACTGCAATTCAGAATCTCTCTGTGATGGAGGAATAATACCCTCTAGTCACAAACCACTTCAGCTAAGTTTAACTCCAGTGAATCAAATTAAGTCATGCAGAGGTATTACTAATGAAGGGACTGCCTTCCTTTGGTTTACACTTTAAATCTCATACAGAAAACTTTTCTTCATATGAGTGCAGAACTGTATTGCATGGAGCAAAAAGAAAGAGGAATTTTCTTGTTCTTAGAAAAAGCTATAAGAATTTCAACGGGGCAGAAACCTTAAAAAATCCCAAACTATTTCTTCCTCTCTGGTCCCTCCCACCGCCAAAGTAAACAACGAAAACCAGCGAAGAAAATGAGATGACTGGGCACAGAAATGGGACAAAACTTTCCAGACTGATGGAATAAGGAAACCAAGGGACACAAAATATCAAAAATAAAAAGCATTAAAAGGTTTTTGCTACAAGAGCTATACAAAGTTAGATCCAAACCAATCTTATTAGTGGACAATATATTCACCAGGGAGACACATATTCTGGTGCAATTTAAATATGAAAGGTAAATGCATACCCTTGCAGTGTAATACTGTTTCATTCCATGACAGTAGCTATTAATATTACAGATGTTCTTGAACTGTTTACTGTCAAAAAACAATGAAAGACAGGTAATTCTTACAGATGGTGCTCTCTGTGGTTTTGTGTAAGAGGTGTTAATAGTTTTTAATAGGAAGAAATTGAGGCACAGTAAGCAGAAGTCACTTACTAAGGTCAACTAACAAATGTTTGGCAGGTTTGGAAAGAAAACCTGTTCCTTTGAACTCAAAGTGAGCACGCAGACTACCAAACTGCATTCCTATCTCTTCTCTTGATAGAAATATTGCTCTTCAAATCAGCAGGGATTAAGACATAGAGAGCTTTTATGGGAGTGAATTTTATTACAACACCTTGCAGGAAAGCAGCTAGTAAACAGCTTATTTCCAGTGTAGTCCCATGGAATTCACTATGGCTGTTTGTGTATAAACTTGAGAATGTGATATCTTTACAGAATTAGGTCCTTGGTTTGCATGTGTCATCTTCCCAAATGCCAGTGGGAATCATGCAGTCCTTGACAGGGTGATGACTGGATAATTTCTACTCTACTTATTACTTAGGTAAACATTTCAAGAGATAACCTTATTGGACAACCTGACAACATGTTTTTGTCATAAAATGCAAAAACAAGTTTAGGTGAAATTTTTTGATTCACTTTTAACCAAAACCTGCAGCAGCCTTTCAGCTTTCTATCAAGAGTTATTTTGACAAAAAGAACCTCCTCCCTCCCAAAAGAGCATAATATGAAAATACTTTGATTCCACATCTTTAAATCATAGTTTTAATCCACCATTTACAAAATATGTTTCCTTATGAAATTTGTATTATTTGTATTTTAAAAGTCATAATTTAGGAAACCTATCTTTCATTTGACCCAAAAAGATTTTTTTTTTGTTTTCACATTGTGCTTAGAACAAAAAATTCAATTATTTTACCCAGTAACTTGAAACAGACAAATAATTACAATTTTGATGGAGAGAAGAGAGAAACAGGGAGTGAAAACTGACCACTAGAAAAATCATCAACAGTTAAAACAACTGCATGTTTTGCAAAGCTCATCACTTGACAAAACACCTATGAAGGAATTCCTAACATGACAAATAGATATATTTTAAAAAGCAATAGTTGTGTTTGTTCTGAATGATACCTTTGATATTAACCCTTGAATTACAAGATTAACTATTCCTTGACTATCTATTTTCCAGTCCCGCTTGACAGCTTAGAGGTAAAATGCAATTTCGGGAAAAAAAAAAAAAACAAACGGAAAGAAAACCACAAAATGTACCTATAAAAAACCCCAGCCCTGACAAATAAGTGTACTTAACACCACGAGGCATTAGATGACCAACATAACAGTCCATATTCTTCATGTAACCCACCTCACTATCACTGTTTATAGATAAGATCTGCTCCTACACAAAAAATAACTGAAGCTGAATCAAACTGGACAAAGGCTACAGAGTGGACAGAAGAAAGGGCTTTGAAAAGTTTGAAAAGTGAAGATTTTTCTGGTTGGTGGAGCAATTTAATTCATAGCTAAAGAGTGCTCCTGAATTTCTCAATCATCTTGCATTTTCATTCCTTATATCCAAGCATAATCAGTAAATGGTGCAGTACTAGTGAGAGAAAGAAACGAGTGTTATATCTGAGCTGCTGAGAACGGTGCGCGTGCATGTTTGAAAAGCTGTACCAACAGCAAGCATATTATATTTACCCTTTCCTGTGAGACCATCCCAAGAGCAGTCTAAAGAAGGATAATACATTCACAAGACAGAAGTTCTCACCATTGTTTGATAAGGAGACAACATCTTACTCTGTCCGGTATGAAATTTGTCAAGTGACAGCAGTGCAGTATAAGTGGCAATGAAGCCATCTGTGCTTAAGAAACACAGATCTCTCAGGTTTACCAAAACCTGGAGGTAGAAATAAATGCAGAATTTTCCCAACTTGAACATTCTGTTTTATTTATTTTCATACTATTTACAGAAACATAGCAAACCCAGTGAAACCCAAATGGCTTCCAACCGTATACCTTCAGTTCATATTTATTCCATTTTCTTTGATCTCCTTGATAGTTTCAGCTCAGTACTGCTCCACTTCCTGGTTTAAAACTGGTGCAGCAAATCAATAAATCAGAGCCAAGTGTTTAATTTAAAATTCTGTGTTGATCTAACTTTAAGAACCCGCTTTTCATCAATCAGGGCATAGATTAGAACAAAGAAGTCCATTCACCTATTCACCTTCCTGTCCCTTGAGTTATCTTCAATAGCCTACAATGAGTCAAAAGCATAACTGCAGCTCACGTTGATATACCTAGATGAGCTTTCGGCTAGCTTTGACATGCCCATGTGGGATGCAGTCACACATTTGGACAGATAATCTTTATATCTAGGAAGGAAAGTGTTAAATCAGAAATTCTGTTGGCATAAAAGGGATATTGAGATGAAAGAATAATCAATCTTTCATAAATAATATACATGAGTGGATACATTATATATTCAAAGCTACAGTCAAATGGTTGGGAGAATGATAATTTATTCTGTTGAATTTCTTCAGGATGAATCCTGGAACAGATCAAACAAAAAAGTTATAAAATAGGAATTACAGGCAATGAAGGGCTCCTTGTTGCACAGGAGATCTGCTAGCTCTCATACATAATTAAAATATATGAGGTCAGGCGTAAGCTTAAAGGTGATTGTGTCAGGAATCATTTTGTTATTCTTTTATTAAACAA
>Ga0181612_123846_pt1 | contig 18588 bp, 6 predicted proteins | sample HoacroProtozoa21_FD_119630 | JGI IMG/M metagenome (GOLD analysis project Ga0181612, IMG submission 119630) | Hoatzin crop microbial communities from Cojedes, Venezuel. Combined Assembly of Gp0051906, Gp0051904, Gp0051908
GATGTGTGCTGTAACAGAAATAGATATATACATGTGAGATATGCAGCAGGTTTTCTGGAATGTCTTTTGTTACCTTAACACTCCTCAGAATATGCACGTGACCACCTTGGAAGTCATCTTAATTTTAAGATCTCTAATCTAGCACAGTTGATTTAGTGTACAATTTCCTGCCTAATGTAATTAATTTTCTTATTGTACGAAGTTCTGTTTTTAAAATTAATCTTTATAATGGCTGAATGGTTCTGTTGATGTCTTTCTAGGCATTTTCTAAGTAGCATTATGTATCTTTTAGAAAACCTTACAACCTTTGTTGTAGTGATATAACCATATGTGTATGTAATATAAATCTATAATATATGCATTCCATATTCCATGTTACATTATTTAGAGTTCAGATAGGATATAATTTGTGCATAAAGTTGGGAGGAGGAATAAGGATGTTTTCTCTTTTTACGCCGTGCACAGTATTAGGTTTCTGAAACAAATGGCCTGGTGGCAGCCCAGGCTATGCAGCGCTCTGCGGGCAGTTGGCAGATGGACTTTGAAATCTTTGCTGAGTTTGTGTATCCCTGTGCTGCCTGAGATGTGCAATCTCAGGTTGGTGAATCACATTTGTCCTAGTCAGATGGTTAATTCCCTATGATTTCTTGGGTGCTCTGGGCCTTAGTCTCCCGATTCGGTCTGTAAAATGGGAATAAGTACAGTTTCTCATCTCAAAAGACGGGAGCGGAGAAAGGTGCGTTAAACTCTGTGTTGTGCAACACTGTTGTCGTGGCAAGAAGACCCTGATCCATAGGCATACTGAATCAATATTCCCGGTTAACTTCTCTGGGCATGATGTTGTAACTTTTGGCAAGAATATCAGCAAAAAAATTAAGAAACAGATTATAATTTTAATTTTAACTTTGTTAAATTTCTCTTCTTTCCTCCAGCCTGGGGAAAAAAAAAAGAGAAAGCAGGAATTTTGGAGCAAGACATTTGTTTGATTTTGACCTCATTTTGGTTTATGTGCCTCTGATGTGTATAGTGCCAAACTACACGTTTTCACTTACGGGAAGAAGTCTTTTAACGATGGCTTACAGTGCACTCTTTAATCATGTGAGTTGCCTCCAGCACTTACTGAGAGTGAAATTCCACCCGCTCCATTTTCAGATGGGTTGTACTATCAGCTGTTTCTCCTTGCAAGACTGTCTGTGATTTGAAAATTGTGTTTAAATTTTAAAAAGCAAGGAAAAAAGAGAAATAATCAGAACATTTGTCAAAGAATTTGTTATGAATGGGAACGAGGAGCAATGCAAACAAGCTTGGAAGGAATTTTAATTCACATGTTATTCTGGGAGCCTACAATTTCTGGTGAGAAAATGGCATATTTTAGGTCTATTTCCTCCAGTTTTTGGCATGGAGCAATGCCTGTTTTGTTCAGTCAGATGTTCAAATGGGAATTTTGGATACTTAGAACTAATTTTAGTAGGTGGGGGGCAAATTTATTATGATGCTACAAATAGAGTCTGATCACAGCTGCTCCACTGCAATTACAAAAATCGACTGTGAATCACTTAAACTATATTTACTGTTTGAAAAAAAGAAATCTCATCTATACAAAACTCTGTGTTGTTTCCCTTAAAGTTCTGAGTATTGTCATTTATATACTCATTATTTTGAATTTGACTTGATCATGTTGCCAGAGTATTTTCATGCCACTCTCCCACTGTGCCCCAACAGTGATAGTGTGCTCAGATGATTCTCCCATTCTTTCCTGAAGAAACTGTATCTTTTTGTGTTAGGGTGAATTTCTGAGCTTGTTCTGAAATTAAAGTAAATCATACACAGACCTCTTCAGACTTACTAAAAATGTTAGAAACTTCACTGGAAGTTGGGCACTTCAAAGCTGTTGCTACTCCAGTCTGTACATGACTAAAAGGCTGTAAGGCAGACACCGCAAGGAGAAAGCTTTCAAATCAAAGCAAAACTTAATATACCGCTATTATCCCCTTTATAACACATATGGAGAATAATATCTTTACATATTTATGAGTTTTTTTCTGATAGTAACTGCTTTAATGTTCATGGGGTTGTGCTTTTGAGTTAGAAAACACTGAGTTATACACCATATTTTTTCGACATTTCATGGCAGCTCCTCTCCCAACTCAAGTGGATGTATTCCACATCTGTTTAAAAGTTTCTATTCTGCAGAATAAGCTTAGCCAGCCCATTTCTTCAGAAAAGAATTTTCAGTTACAGACTGAGCTGTGGTGATCATTTTGGCATTCATCCCTGTGGCTGATGAAGAAGACAAGCAGCAGTAAAGCTCTCCATTGACAGTAGCACCATACCTGTTCGTATATTACTGAAATTCATTTATATTTGATTGAGGTATACTAGAAACTTAAATATTTCCTTTTGTTTAAAAGTCTCATAAACCCTACCTTATGCAGTGTTTGAGGGGTGGGGAGAGTTAATGGAAAACATGATTAAAATCTTGCAGGCTTCAAGGCTTATAAACAGTTTGGCACCTACATATGTTTGTGTGCGTACGTGTGTTTTACTGGTTTGTTTAAAATTTTTAAATTAGCTTTAAAAATTAGAATGAAAATTTTAAATTTATATTTATTTTTAAATTAAAAGTGAAAAGACTTCTTTACTGAACACAGTATTTCTTGTCGTTAGTTAGCCAAGTGGTTTGCAGGACTAATATTAATCATTTTTAAAGCAAAGAGTATGTTACAACTTTACTGATTTTTCTATTACAGAAAATTATTTTCTGCTTAGCAGAAGTTGATTTTTAAGTAGATCTTTTCATGCCTGTAAGACTGTAAACTTAATCGTCACTTAATGAATGTGCCTTTGCCTTCTAATAGCCAACTAAACGGTAGAGATCCTTGCAGTGGTATCCTTAACAACTGTCACAGCAGATTTGTTGTATGGACTTCTACAAAAATTAAGTTTGGTCCCTCATTTTGGACTTTCTTGGTATGATGGCCGGCTAAGTGACTCCTCACGTGACACTCGGTTTTAGTCAAAGCTTGTGACCAACTGCATGTATCTCAGGAGAGGTGTTTCATTTGGCTTCAGTGCCCCGAGTTGGCATTGGTGTAGACCTCCAGACTGAACTTCTTCTGAAATGTATCATTTCAGGGAGTGAACAGACAGCCTGTGGTAAAGCCTTCATTGTTGCTAAAGGAATTTGAAGGCTTTTTTAGTGATCCCCTGCTTAACAACTGAAGCATAAGCCATTTCGGATGCCAGTCCCCCAAATACATCACTGTTGTGAGGAAAGAACATTTTTAAAAACATAGATTTGAGAAATACTTTATCTGTGCTGGTTCTGTAAGTCCTTGGCAAAGAAGTCAGCAGGATCTCCATCCAGCTGCCCGCACCGAAGGGCTCCCAGCTCCTGGGGAGCTGCAGGGTGTGCCTGGTGCTCTGCCTGGCTGTCAGTGCCTCTGGATCGCCGCTGTCAGCTGGTTTTGTAAGTGTAGGTCTGCTTCCCTCTTTGCTTAGCCAGGTTGCAAGGAAGCTTCACTGCAACCTCTTTTTCTTGTCTTCTTAAGCTTGGTTTGGCTCTCACCGGCATCAGTCTTTTGTGGAAATCACAGTTTTGTGTGGTAAAACTCATTGAAATTTTCTGAATTTGGAGCTTTCTTTTGAAAGAAAAAATACCAAACCATTCATTCTGCTGTAAAAACTGTCCAGGCTTTCTGATCCACAGTTCCTAAATAGACATCGTCTGCATCGCAAACAGAGGCACCCTGATGGGGAGAGATTAAGCAAAATTGTCTAAATCTCCCTCTCTCCTCGGCATCTGCACTTTGCCACGGTTGGAGCCGGGGTGCTGGTCTGCATAGACTTTGCTCTGACAGGTTCTCTCTCGAATGCCTAGTAGCATGCACATAAATGGCCCTCGCGATCTGATATCCTTCCTACCAAAAATATTCTCATGACCTTGCTTGCTTTCATCAGCACCACTAAGTAAGCCTCAGCTAGTTGAAGGAGACATGTTGGAGCACAGCAGAAGAACAGAATGGATGAAACTACAAATTGTTAGTCTGTTAAACACAGATTATGTCTTTGGGTACAAATTCCATTAGCGACTGAATGAGTCTGGATGCGTAGTAGCTTGTGGAAGTATTTGTTATGACAAACCCAACTTTTCATTAATAGACAAAGTTACCCTGTTTTCCTCTGTAGTCTGGCCAACATCAAAATGTTTCAAACTAATTTCAGACTTGTAAAACACTGTCTATCAGATACAGACATATGGATTGAACTAGTAATTTGCTTGCCATCTGCTGATAAAGGAAGCAAGGCATCTAAGTAGAAAAGGAAGAATTGCCCCCCCCATTGGAATGTCATATGGTGCCTTTAGTAGTTGTTTGTATTGACATTTTTATTGATTGTTATGTAAAGTGTTACATTTCCTTGACCTGCATCTGCTTTCAGTCTCAGATTTCTTGATTTTTTTTTTGTTTACAAAATATCCATAATCATTTGAGCCTATAAATAGTGCAGTTAGAAAATAAACCACTTCAGACCTGAAAAAATAAATTGATAACTACAGTTCTCATTGTATGAAATAGGAATAAGCATATTGTTTTGCTCAGAAAAGAGAAAAACCTGAAGTGTTACTAACAGAGTTAATGAAAATTACATTTTCTTTTAGTCAAAATTTCTCTTTTTCCACCTAAAAGATATGCTAGAGGCCAGGAAAAGCAATACAATTCCCAACATAAAACCAAACAAACCTGCCAAAACTTTTGTGCTTCGGGGAAAATGGATACTTGAGCTTTCTGGGTTTTTCCCTGTAAGAGTCTTCGCTCACCACCCCTGATAGTTTGTCCAGGTCCAAAGTTTGTCTCCCAGCTCTTTGCCAGAGCTCAGCTGTGCTGGCAGTAGCTATTTCATCCGGGAGTGATGGAGCTGGCAGGGCAGGGAGGTTGCTCTGGCTCTCCGCAGCAGGACCAGCCCAGGCTGCTGGAGCAGTACCGTTGGGGTGCTGGGAGGCTGCATCACCTCGCCACTTGCCTACGGGAAGCTGCAGCGCGTGAGAGCTGGAGTTTCTTTCCTGAAACTGTATAGACTTCTTATTTCGGCATGGAGACCCTGGTTATCTGTGGAAATAATAATAATAATAATTAGTCCATGCTGAAAGTTCAAGTGTTTGTTCTATTAGTTAATGCTTATTCCATGTTTGTCCATTTTCATGAAGCATTTAGAGTTTCTCTGTTTAAAAGTGACATAGCAAGTACAAAACGCAGTAGCTTCTCAATAGGTATATTGCTTTCATAGGTGGTAAAATACATTCTTAATCAGTCCTCAAATGCATGGAACTTTGGCTAGTTAAATGGCAATAAATACTCAGCCCTACTCAATTTTTTATTCATGTTGACAAGTAATTTATTTTTTGTTGATTTCAGTGATGCATTTTGAACAGATAGTGCTAAAATATTAATGAGCTATGTTCTTAAACACGAATTATGTCTTCATAAAAGTTGTGACTGAATTGTTGATTTTATTTTATATAAGACAAGCCCATTTTTTCTACAGCAATTGGATTCTTAACTTGCCAGAAGTGTAGGATGTAAAGAATGTACTAAAGTTTTTCTGTATGTACTTGAAGTGAAAGTCATATGGCAAATCACTATCTGTCCAATATACTGTTTTCTCTTTTGTAAATATCTTTGTTTTTCTGAAAATTGATGTTTCTTGTAGTGACCTGCAAAATCTGTGAATGCAGATACCTATTAACACATTGCACCTTCTCTTTTCTGAGTGAGGTTCTGTATGGTTTCATTTGAAAAAAGCTAAGCAGTTACATAAATGACAAGTTTTCCACAGTGTAGAGTTAATTACCATTTTACATTTGGAATTTACACTATGCAGAAAGCTATTGCAACAGTAGCAACATTTTAACAGATGGACATTTGTTACAGATGGACTCATAGGAACTGATATCTGTGACAGCAAGAAGTCTGCAGAAGTAAGAGGAAAATTCAGGCAGAACTGATGAAGTAAAAGCTTAGGTAAATGCAGTGCTCCTGTGATGGCTTATGGAAGGCATTAAGGTACAACAATTAGTACCACTATTAGTACCATTACTATATGGTTTGCCACATGCTTCCCCTCTGTTTTTTATAGCTTAAGCTGCATCCGATATGCTCAGTCTGTTCTTGTGTCGTGTTTCTACGCCATGTTCCAGCACAGTGAGTCCAGATTTGCTCGGCATCTGATGGGCCTACTGGTTCTTGTTCTGGTTTTATTTCATGGAAAACATCAGGACTCTCTGTTTTCCTGCTGGTAAATGTTAATATATACAGCATAGACTGGGCAGTACACATCCAGAGTAATTTTATCTGTTTAAAGTTTGGGGTTTTTTTAATAGGACTTACCATGGTATACGGTATCTGACAATTCCCATGTTTATAATGCTTTGAAACATATATTGCAACTGATAAAATATAGGCATTGACAGCATTCTGTTTAAGTGTGTTGACTGCAGCAATGGAGTCAAATTACTGCGAAGAAAATACTGCTTCTCCATAATCAGGAGGATATCAGATGTTCAGTCTGATGTTGCCTACCAGAAACTGGTAAACTTGCGGTTGATGGGCGCATTCACCTCAGGGTATTAAATGGCTCCTGTGGGTTAATGTTTTGTGCATCCATTGTGTAGCTTGGACAAGGGTGTGATTGATAGGGGAGGAGGAGCCAAGAGCCCTTCTCTTAGACAGGCTGCATGATTTGGGACAAATGCAAGTTTCTTCTGTGCTTCTGCTGATGCATAGGTTTATTATATAGTAGCTTCCAAAGAACATTGATATTTATGAATACTAGCAAATGGCTTTGGGATTGTTGGATATGAGGTAGTTTGGAAGCAGAAAGGTTTATAAAGAACAGCTAAAATTTTGTATGCCTAGTGCACACTTACTTCTCATCTGAGCTGTTCTTTCGCAGACCGGATTGCCTTACTGAGATACTGTCACACTTCTGACGTGAACAAATGGTTTCAAAACTATTCATGTAAGGTCAAGATGGTGAGAACAGCAGATAGACATGAGAACCAGGTGTGTATAAAGAGCATGCTCCCATCACTAGACTAGTGCAGGTCTGGAGGAGTGGCAGCGGCGTTCTCGCTGCTCAGAGATGGCCAGCGTGCTATTCTCCCTTTCCCCAGCGCAAGAGAGTTGACTGCAACTGTTTATTTTCAGCACATGGTTGATGTCTTTGTCTGTCTGTCCGTCTGTCTGTAGATCAGCTGTGCCTCGTTAGGGACTTTACTCATGAGCCCTGAGAGTCTTGCTCAACCTTTCATCTCCCTGCCATGTAACTGTGGTTTGTTAGAAATAACGGAGAAAAAATGTAAACTTACTGAAATGACTAGGTTGTCTATAGTCAGTGTCAAAGGAGAGAGGGGATGGACTGAATATGAGGGTGTACGTAAGAGATTAGTCCGTGCCTTCTCAGATAATATTTATAATATCTCTCTAGATGGAGAAAGAAAAACTCAGCAGTTGTATCTGCCCTTTGAGGAATGTCAGAAAGGATATTTCAGCCTGACCAATTCTTCCTAGTCTTGAGGTTTCTCTTTGTACTAAGCAAAGGCGTAAAAGTGTAGTATTCCCAGCTCTGTATAATCACAGAATATACCTATACATTATATAAAAATCTGTTGGCTGTATATATAGTATATGCCATATTTATATGAGCAAACTTACGTAGTTCGGTGAAGAGGCTGTAAGGACACTGAGGCAGCTAATGGAAACAGCAACAATGGGAAGGAAATTTGAGAGGTTTGTGCTTTCTCCACTATAATCTTATCATTGATCATGCTGTTCAGCATTGTTTAAATGAATCCTGGAGACAGAATGCTATTTATTTTTGATGTTTTCAAAATGTGAAGAATTGAGAGCTCTCAGGCGAAGTTGCTGTGACCTTACTGTAGAAGTTATTTAGATGTCTCAATAGAAATTACATATAAAATGTTTTTTGGATATGCCTACCAGTGTCTTCACTGAGTCATTCTTGTGCTACTGCTACCACTCTGTTCTCCTGCTAAACCAGAAGGACTCTGGCTGGCGATCAGCCAAGTTTTCAAAGTACTGGTAGTGTCCATAGTCAGCATAGAATTATCGAAAAGTATGGATTTTCCTTAAGATTTTTGTGAAATGTAACTGTGCATTCTCTTACTATTGTCAAAAGCGCTTCAGCATAGGTCTTGGTTTCTAGTCACATCACAGGTGCAAAGTGAGGGTTGTTTTCAATAGCTGGCAGTAAGCTGTCAAACATTTTGCCCTACCATTTCTTCTTTCTGAACGCTTTAAATGATGAACAAAAATTATAAATATGCTTTATAAATCTGTATCATCAAAATGATAAGTCATATGCAAACTTGGTGACTTGAAGAACAGCATCTATTCAACCACCTGATACCATTTTTTTTTTTTACAAAGACTGTTAGATATGAAAGTGCGCTGGAAACATATTAAAATAAAAGATATTTCCAAAGGGAAAGTTAAAAGGTGTGCCTTTTCTCCTCTGTTAGGGTTTTCTGGAGAGCTCCACCATGACCAGCATAGCTATGTCACTCTCTTATTAGTATGTGGAGAACATCAACCTGCCTCCACATCCTTTTCTAGAAGAAACTGTTGAAAGGTTCGAGTTACCTTCCGTTAATAACACGGGAAGCACAAATGGCTGAAATACACTGACAGTTGTGCCAATGCAAAATTGTACAAAAAAGAATGAAAAATTTGTACCATCCTGTTGAAATATTAAACTAGATTGTTTAAGACCAACATTTAATTTGGCTTTGTTAGATAGCAAAGAAAATGGATTACCTTTTTATTGTTTTTCTGTGTGAAATCTGACTTTTTTAACCAATATTACCATCATTTGATAACTTGAAGGGCTATTATGACTACAAAAGGGATAGAAAGGAGACACCAACAGAGTTTATGAAGTTGCTGAGAAAAAGAGTATAATGATAGCAGCAGGAAAAACAGCTTCAAAACAGATGGAGTCCTCTAAGGAAGCTGTCTGAACATAGCCCAGGAACTATAAATTGCATTTAGAAGATAGGGCTTTCGCTGCAGATGGCAGGTTCCCAGTTAGAAAGTGAAAGCCAGAACAGGGCTGCGTGCATGTAGAGAACTGCACCGAATGTGCCTAACATCTTGTGTTTGACATACATCGAAATTTAAGCTGGAATATGAATTCAAAAGGCTAATGCATAAGTTCAGAACATGAAATATGTCGTGCTGTTCAGAAATCGAGCAACTTGCTTTCAGGCATAGGAAATTTTAACTAAATACAAAGGCAGAATAAATTTGTGGCCCTGCAACTGAAACAAGGGATTAACTTCGAATGCCATTTTCAATTAATCTTACCTTGAAATGTGACAGAAAAGCCTTCTCTTTCTTCCCATGTGCCAAGCTGGTGTCATTCGAGAGTCACCAGGTCAAACAGCAGTGGTTTCTCTCTGGGCCTGTTACCCTATATTATTTTATTACTCCATTTGACCTGGACCAGATTTCGGTGAAATGAGAAATCTGTCTTTGACTGGGACTCCTGTTGTAGGAAATGATCCTGAGATCCTAGGAGAAGAAGCCTCCCTGAAGTTACTCCATCCCATGGACTTTCAGGGTGGGACTTGTCTCATCTAATTGTGATGGAGGTGTCTGTGCCCGAGTTATCTGTCTAGGATTCTTGGAGCCAATGCAAATTTAAACAACACAGTTGTGAAGTACAGAAAGTGAGTTACCTCATCCAAAAGAGTATTTCTCTGTAGTGAGAGAGAACTGCACACTTTTTGGCTATTCGTTGTGTTGGCTTCGTCTCCAGTGACTATGAAGGAAGCCTAGACACATACACCACTACACAGCAATTACGGGAGGTGATAAAAATAAAAGGAGTGTCTGCTTCTGCTTTGTCCGAATCACCACAGGTAGGAGGCAAAACTTCAGCATATCTGCAGTTAATGACTCCTCTGTCTCCAAATTTAATTTGTCAGTTAATTGGAAGTACTAATATGGCTTTAATTAAGAAGGCAAGGGGAAGGTTCTGGCTAAAACTTAAAAACATTATTTCATGGAATAATTACAGTTTTATTAATAGTTTTATTTTTCTAGTTTAATATATGTGTTTAAATTTCTAGGGTGACATTTCTTTAAAAAGGGAACGGTGTAAGGCCATTGAAGATGAGAGCTGTATCTTCAGTACTAGTCTGCACAGAGCCAAGTGATAGTCATTCTCTGGAACTACATTTAAAGACATGCTAAATTGACAGCTTTGTAAGATAAAACTTAAATCAGAGGGAATGAGAGGATATTTGTGAAGCAGAAAAAGGGAGTAAGATGGAAAGGAAAAGCTGATGAGCTTATTTGGGTAAGATTGAAAATGATTCCATCAGTACGTGAGGTGTGTGTGTATGGGAAAGGCGTGTTTCCTCTTGCTTGGGCTCACTGTTGAAAAGTCAGGAAGGCCCAGCCTGTAAGAGATAAGGAAACAAGGGATCTGAAGAGAAAGCATATCTCTGAGAAGTCGAAGAATTAACTAGGAAAAGTGGCCCAGGGAGCTTGGTCTAAAATTTTACTATATAGATTTTTTTTTTAATCTCAAACAAGCTTTTAGTGCTTTATTTCTTTATACTTCTCACTTTTAATGTACCTGCCTTTGTTCCTTCTGAATCTGTGAAATCCATCTCAAAGTGCAGTAAATAGTCTGCTAATGTCCATTTTAAGTTACAGGAGGCCTTGAGTCATTATCAGTGATTTGCTACCCTTTACACTTTAGTCAGCTGTTTAAATCCAGAAATGCAAACTCTGACCTAACGTTCCTGGTGATTCCTGTTAAATATTCAGCGATGTTCATTTAAAACAGCAACAACAACTTAGAAACCAAGAAATGAAGCACCATTACACAAAGTTCAAAAACTGAAAAACAGTTGATCATGTTTTTGCTCATTATCATTGGTAGAAATTACCTTCCTGGGTCACGTACTTCAATGTATCTAACAGGTTATACGAATAAAGCAACAATAAAAGGCCACTGGATAGCGTATTTCATGGGAGTAAAGTATGCAGTGTTACCAGTTGTTAAATGATTTTTCCCTTGTGAGCATGTGAAAGTCATTCTGTTATATGCAAGGGCTGCACAAATCATATATGCTGAGAATAAGCAAAAAAGGAAGCGTCTGGATTGGGCGTTGAGCAATGTATTTGAATTTTAAAGGCCATTCACTGATTTACTAAGGTATGGCTTGGACTGATCTGCTCCCCTACCACTGTCAATAGGATAAGGGTTGCACTGTCAATAGGAGAAGAGTTGTACGTGGGTTTCCCCACTCATATTCAGCCCCTCTACTTTTTTCATGACCTTATTCAGATGACCTACACCTTGCAGTTACTGGGATATATGGGATAAATTGCTTGACACTGTGTGCATGGTATATTCTGTAATTTGAAGTTTTGAAACGAGGTTTCTGCAGTGTTATGAATGGCTCACGATTAAGCGATGGGCGTGGATAACTGTTGAAAGAGAGTAGATTTCTTCAAAGAGAAAGAAAAAAACTCTGTAACTGGATTCTTATGATTCAGCAGCCTTTCTTGTGTACAATAGCTGTCACAGAGTGGAGGCAAGAATGGGCAAAAATCTTTGAGCTGGAGGCACTGAAAATACAGGAATCTTTGTATCACCTAATGGGAGCCCAAATGACATGCCTAGGTAAGAAGAGGAGTTTTCTTAGGCTCCTTCCACAACTGGTGAAGAGAGAGAGGTGCGTCCAGAATGCAAGTCAAAGCAGAAGCATATCTGCCTTCTCAAATCATTTCTCTTTACCTTGACTGACAATTTAGGAAGCCTGGGGACATTACTTTCTTGATTTAGGCCTGTAAATTAGGTGACTGGAGTTGGATGATGACCCTCTAACTTGCTGTGTGTTACATTTGGGGGAATTCTAGTGTGAAGAAGCAAAAAGCAAATGAGTAATTTCGAAGTCCACCTTGCTCTTTCGCACTCAGTTGTGCTAATACAAATAAGTGTTTTTAAGTGAGGCAATTCTACAGGATGGCAAAGCTTGACTGAAGATGATCCAAGAAAAATTAAAAGCCAGCTCATAATGTCTGTTACAGACTATTTTCTAAATCTTTTGTTACAAGTGTATAACACCTTTCTACACTGCTCTCTGCTCAGAGATCTCCTGAGCTTATCCAGCCCCCAAGCACCAGTCATTCAAAGACAAATTAAAACAAGCAAAACCACCTGTTTTTTGAGGTGCTTGCAAAAGCAGTGTTTTGTCTTCATTCTGCACCAGGCATTAGCAAACAGGCAGGGATTTTGCAAAGGAAAGCTGTCCGCGATATTGTGATGGGCCCTGCGCCGTGCTGTGCATGCAGAGCTGTGCATGGAAAGTAGAGGCGCTGAAGATTGGTTCATGGTCGTAAGAAGTCCATAAAAGAAAAAAAAACCCAAACAAGTAAAGAAGCAGAATCCTCACCCTACTGAAAAGGACCTAGTCACATTGAAAATGATCACCTTCTACAATAAGACCCCATCATGTTGAATATTCCAGATATGCTCAGATGGTAATTTTTGGATGTTTCAAAATTATTTTACTGTTGGATTGTGTGATTGACTGCTTTTAAAAAGTTGATTTAATCTCTTCACCACTGAACAGTCTCTAATACTTTCCCTTGAAATTTGTTCTTCTGTGTTTCCCAACACTGCTAACAAACACCATTTCACAAAAAAAATATTTTTTAAAAGTTCTATGTCACTTTAAATGCTTGTTCAGGGTACTAGTGTGGTAATGTTGCTGATTATATTTAGGCAGCAAAGTGTGTCTTAAGTCCTTCAGACACAGTAAGGATGAAAGGCTGTCCTAATGTTATCTCCTTTTTTTCTTTAAAGGAACTGATGTGTCTCTTGTTTATGGGTTTATGGACATTTTTATTGCAGCAGGGAATTTCTCCACCCCAATTTTACAGGGCCGCAGTAAATGCTCGGCAGCTGGGATTCTTGCAGCAATATGAAGAAAGTCTTTCTTAACATTTCCATCTTTCTGACAGCAGTTACAAAATGGTAACTTTGATTTCTTAAATAATACAGGAATTTATGTGGGGGTTTTTGTCGTTTGTTTTTTTTTAAAAACATTGGTGACTAATACTTATCTCTGCTAGTAGTTACCTTTCTCTCCTGAAGTTTACAGTAAGCTGGACAAGTGCTTCGCAGTTGCTTTTTGCCTCTGTATTGTGGTGTGAGGATAGGTCTGGTGGAGTAAAGTTATTTGAGCAACTGGATCAATTAAGTGCCTATACAATGTCTGTGTAGTAAATAAACACACTGTTGTATGAAATAATGGCAATTTTGACAACATGTTAAAACATTTGCGAAACAAATAGTGGGTCAAATTTAGTGCAACAGTGTGTCACAGTGGAGGAAATAAAATTTACCTTCCCAACGCTGTGGACCTGCAGCGGGAAGGGCAGGGCTGTGCTGGATCCGGCCTGGCTGCTGCCACCCCGCAGGGCGAAGGGGCCAGCCTGCGCCTGCCAGCCCAGTGCAGCTGCGCTGCAGGACCTTGCAGCATTCAAGATTAAAAGCCTACGTAGTGTTTGGATTATTCTTTCTTATCCTTTTTTATTAGGGAATATCGAAATGTCTTCCACTGTTTAGATGAGAAATAAGTGACTTTCAGATGAATGTGAACTCACTTTTGGACAAATGATGACCGAAGAGTGGGTCTGGGGAACATCTGAGTTCCCCTTGGAATTCATTTCAGCTGAACCAGTTGTGTAATACACTGTTTTAAACATAAAAAACACATCCAACCTAGATCATAAAGACAGAGTGATGGAAAAGGTTAGCTAGTGTTTTGAACGCAGTGAGCACAAGGCAATATGCACTGAAAACTCCTAAGGTATTAATTTACACTTAGACACAACAGCGTGGCTTGTCTACGCTGGACGGACAGAACAACTTAGTTAATCTGTTCTAACAAGGTCCTGCTATCGTAGCCTGGACAAGGTCTATCAGTACTTGTCAATCACTTTATTCCCGCTGCTTATCTAATAGAGTTCACCTCTGACATTGTGTATAAATCCAGCACTGGATTCTCTCTGGAAGATATCTCCAGCAGCAACAACTGAGATCGATGTCAGAGTTACAGCATTGCCTCGCCATCCCTTAATATATCATTGGAAATATGGAATAAAAGTTGGGAAAAAGGAAACTGGGAAACTAGTCTTAGCAGTGACTACCTTAACTTCTTTTGAATAGTGAAGCTGATTGATTTGTTTTTTTAGTACAGCTATTTCAAAATTTTGATAATTCGAGGAACTTTTCAATTACAAGTGATTCACTTTTTTTCCTGGTAATATTGTAGCTGAATATTGGAAATAATACACTACAAAGAGTATTTTTTATTTGTTTGTTGTTTGCCCCCCCCTCCCCAGTTCCTCTCCAGCTAACCCACTGGTGTAGTGATTAGCACCAGAGGCTTTCACACAGTGTTTTGAGCTCAGTTCCCTGGCTGCAGTTCACTCAACCTTGACGTAAATCTCCAAGAAGTACTTTGTGAGAGGTTAGCCTTTTGTGCAGGGTGTGTGAGAAATCCTGCCTGACCAGGTTTGTTACAGAAACCAGTGTCAAATTGCCTTGCCCCAAGTGTTTGAATATGAAAGAGGGGGATGGGGGTGGGGGGAATCATGCGAAAAAACACCCTCACTCTCCACTTCCAAGAGGCTGATTGTTCGGAAAAAAACCCCTGTGTTTGGACTCACGATGTTTTAGTGCTGATCTGCCTATGTCTGGCACTGTCAAGTGAGCATGTGATGATTTACAGTCTGCAGGTAGAGCAGCGAGTGTGTCATTCATAGAATCCGCCTTCTGTGTCTTGCTTGTTGAGGCTGGTTACTTTTAATTTCATCTATTTGATCATGCTATTTGCCTTAGGTGATCAACAACCTTTCATGTAAATCCCAGCCAATCTTATAAAACTAATGGAGAAGAAAAAAACCCACACCAAAACATGAGCACTGTAGTCATGCCTGCGCTGTTGATGTCAGCAGTGTCATAGGAAGGCAGATAAGGTATGCAACCCTCCCTTTTTATAAGGAACATCTCTTCCCTTCTTTGCTTTTTTTGGGTGTTTTTTTGGTGGTTTTTTTTTTTTTTAAGAAAGTTACAGCCTTTGGAAATCGAAACAATACATTATCTCATTACCTCAGGGCCTTGTACATGAAAAGCCCGTTGAAATCTCGTTGCCATTTTTCCATATTGTGTAAGAGCGGGTTGCTCCCAAATAGATTTAGAATTCAACATCTGTACTCTTCTGTTTCTGTTAGCAACCTTCACATTAATTGCAATTGCGCATTAGTAGAGGTCTTTTGGATTAACTCTTTCGTTCATGGAAGTAGATCCACAGAGGTTTGCATGAACCCTTTGGGTTTGAGGCTGGGGGCTGCTGGAATACAATTTGACAAGTCACCCAGTTCATCAGAGGATGACAGTAAATGGCAGCAGTATTGCTTAAAGGGAATGGGGGCTTTGGCTTCACAAAACCAAGAAGCAATGCAGAACCTGCAGTGAGGGACAAAAAGCCGCCTCTCCTGCTAAGCAGGCAGGACAAATTAAATTCTTCAAAAGAGAAATGTTGCACAGAGGATTGCTGTGATTCATTTAGTAGATCCACTGACTTCAGAGACTCTGGCTTGAAGGATTTGGAGGGAGAGAAGGGGACAGGAAGGAGGAAAAAGTGCTGGAAGGGAGTCCTCTGTTTTTGCCAAGTATTATGTTTAGTTGGAATAAAAGAATAATAAGCACAGACTTTGAAGGCTATTATTTCCTTACTGCTAATTACCTGCAAGAGCCTTGACAGGGAGGTGCAATCTGAATTTGAGCCAGTGAGTTAAATACAAAAATCAGAGCACAGTCTGTCAGTTGTCTTACGTTCCTGAAGAACCTAATGTGAGTTGGTGTTGATTTGTGAGGATTGGCTTTATGCATGTTTTCGTCTTTCCTTTCTGCGCTTTGATTATGCATTAAAAAATGAGGTGCTTATCTTGGTGAATTCCAGTAAAAATCTAGCTGCAATGCCTGCAAGACCACTTTGCATTTTGTTAAACAACTTCTAAGCATGAAATAATCTCAAAATCTAGTGTGTTGCTCCAGGCATTTGAGATATAATTTTTCATAATGGTTATCAGTATGATCATCATAAAAAAATATATATCCTTACAGTGAGGGAGCATTTAAGCATTATAATTTGGCAGTCAAAACCAGAGAATGACAAAGTTATAATTTTCATGTGCCCCTTCTGACTGCTTGCTTAGAAACCTGGTGGTTCTAAACTGCCTGGTATTTCTAAAATGGGAAATAGAATTGGATGAGAAATACAGTTGCAGAGTTGTGTGGTGAGCCTCACCCCATGAGGTACACAGTTGTCTTGATCATATTTGCTCTGAATTCCTCATGGATCTAAGCTAGTCGCAGTGTATAACACAGTTACTCTGGCTTGCATAATGCATTAGCTCAGACCCCAACTCCGCTTACCCGAAAGATGTAAATAGTCCGCTGAACTGTATCCAGCCATCAGGATCTTGTTGCAGGGTCAGTGCCCTGGTTGCAAGAGGGCTGGGAAGTAAGACAGTATGTGTTTTTTAAATTCTCTTCCTTTTGATGTGAGACTTTTGTCTTTAAACTGTTGGCTAATTGCCATTCTACTATCTGACGCTGGCATATTTGCCTTTTATATAGCTCTTTCACCACTGCCTACGTTAGTTTTACTTCCCTTCCAAAGACTCCTGTTTGTTTTCATTGTTACGTTTCTTTGTAGGAGGGAGGCTTTCATTGTTGCCTATGTCTTAGCTTCTTGCTTCTTTTTCACTTTCCCATCTTTTAAAACTGCCTAATTAATTCTTAACAATACAAAAATGCATTAACACGTAGCCCCTTCTTGCTTCCCCACCCCTTTTCCTCATTTTCCCTGTATCACGCAGTCACGGCCCTCACTAGGTTAGATACTACTCCAAGTCAGAGTACATAGTTCTTGGAACAATAGCATAAATTTTAATTAAGACTATCATGGGTTTGAGGAAACATAATTAGACATTGCCTATCCGTTTGCAATAGTTCAAATAATTGAAAGCTTTTTGCTGACCACAGCAGCAAAACTGCAGATGAGAACGGTCTTATTTACTCACTGATCAGATAATTAATGTGGTATTTGATGTCCAACCCGACTACTTTTCCAAAGCTAAGAGCATTTTTGCCTGAATGCAAGCTGCCAGTGTGGACAGAAGCGCGTGCTTTGGAAATCTGCTTGGAATGAGCTGTTAATCCCTGGTAGGGTTGTGACTATTAGCGCTGTTATCCATGAAGTTTAGGAGAGAGCATTGTTAAGAGCTAGAAAAGGGCTGCTTCCACAGATCTCCTGGATCCTGTTCTTTCCTTCAGCAGATCACAGTCGCCCTACGTATCAGTTCACTTGTCTAATAAATATCTCCTATTATGAGACTGCGGTTTTAAACGTCATCATATACACATCAATACCTCTCTCATAGGTGGAGTGGCTTGAAACGTTTTCAGACTAGGCTTTTCAACAGAATAAAACCTACCAACCAAATTGTTTACAGCAATTTCAGACTTTTCATATTTTTCCCCTTTTTGCACTTAATTTTGTAGTCTTGAAGTGAAGCTGCTGCATAAGTCCAGAAATTCCATTATTATAAAACACCTGCAGTAAATATGAATTTAAAGTGCGTAAAATGTGTATTATAGGGCATGCTAATGTACCAAATGTTCTGCTTTATCAAAAAGGAGAGGAACGAGGCAAGAAAACACAAATGTGCACCTTAAACTTATTCATCACATTTGCAATGAATATTTTTCTGTTCCTAGCTTGAGATTTCATAACTGTTAACAAGCCAGCCACAACTGTTGAACTTCAATACATCAACAGTCCAAAGAAGAGTTATTAATTAATTGGTGTGGTGAGAGCTTGGCTATTGACAGCTGTCACCTCAGGACAATACTGCAGTTGGTTTTCACCACAGGGCAGAACTGGGGTTCACCTGAGGATGGTCACAGGGAGAAGGAAGATGGCTGGAGTGGAAGGCTCAGATTTGCCAGTCTCACCCATGGTAATTTTGTTGTACATTGGATGGGAATTCCTTTGACATAAGGCACAGCTCAACTGAAGGCTGTGGAACATTGTCTTAAATTAGGAGTGTGGTTAATTCCAGTGCAGCCTAATGTTACTACAGAATTTTAAAGCCATTTTCTTTAACTGTGATATTTATGATGTCCCAGCCAGGGATTTGTTCCCCTCTGAGCTGGATTGTAAAGCAATGCCACAGACCATGGAATTCATCATGGCATGACGGCATTTAAAACCTCAGTCGAACCTTGTTCAGTATTTGTAATGTTTTCTATTCTGAGCCTAAAGAACAACTCAGGGCTGTGACTAAAGATAAATAGTGCAATATTGTCAACATCCTGTAGATGTTACGCTGCAACTGTGCAAAATCACTAGGTTGGTCACTTACTGGTACCTTACTGCTGGGTCTGGTGGTGAGCTTTAGGGAATATATTAGA
>Ga0181612_121129_pt1 | contig 18587 bp, 7 predicted proteins | sample HoacroProtozoa21_FD_119630 | JGI IMG/M metagenome (GOLD analysis project Ga0181612, IMG submission 119630) | Hoatzin crop microbial communities from Cojedes, Venezuel. Combined Assembly of Gp0051906, Gp0051904, Gp0051908
GCCTCACTAGGGCAGAGTAGAGGGGAAGGAGAACCTCCCTCGACCTGCTGGCCACACTCCTCCTAATGCATCCCAGGATTCCATTATGTCAATGTCTGCCATTGGCTCCCCCAAATCATCGCGTTTCTCCCTCAGGGAAATGTAGGAAAACACACTGAGAAACAACTGCTTTCCTCCCCTAAAGAATAATTTTCTTGTCAATGTAGAAAAAGCCATGAGTGTAAAGCTGAGAATCTTCTATTCTGTGGCAATCAATAACTTTTCCCTCTGAAGTAGCTTTCTCTGTGTATCTCATTGCTCCCAGAAAATGCCAGTGGAGCACCAGATGTTACACAAACGCACTGCTATCAATGTATCTTTCAGTCACACTGCTATCAATAGGTCCGATCAGTGCAATTTGGTATTTTTGAGCATGAAACAAAAAGGATCACAAGCAGTTGGTGCACGTTGTTCCTTAAAGAACAAAATGATGTGAATTAAGGTGAGAAAGGGAGTAGGGAAATGTGTGTGTTCTGGGAACGAACTTAGTCTTTAAGAGGAATTTATGGCTTTTTTCAGAGGCTGTCACCAGGTGCTCCTCCCCTCTTTCACTCTGAGCTCTCCATGCTATTGCAGCTAGGGAATAGCAATAAGTATTCCTCCATTTGATTTGAATTTATCTGTTGAAAGTAACAAAAAAACCAAGGAAATGCAAGTACGTCTTTCTGGAAACAGATTCCTGTTGCTCAGCCTAATACAAACCAGCTCTGACAGTGCTCATCATTTTTCTTTAACGAGATCTAAAAATATTAAGATTGACGTTTATCATTGGGCTACCAGACAGCTGTAATCTGATGAATAAAGACAGACATACAAAAGAATACAGTAATAAGGAATTCAAGATACTGAATATTATTTTAAGAAAAGTTATTGTATTTTGTTCTGCATGACCTTCTCCTGCTGGGAAGAAAAAATGAATTAATGTAAATGAACTATGATCTGTTTTCTCTTTATGTTATAGGATTTTTTAAAAAAAACCCACATAACTACTCCTTCACTGCACTCCAACACACACAGTTGTTAAAAACAATTCTAATCAATCACAACAATCTGGTAAAAGGTTTAAATGTATCTTTTTGATATGAAGTCCAGAGACAACATCTTAGAATTTCAAGTCTCTCTTTCTGCTGCGAGCAAGGCTGGAAGGAAATTTTAAAAATCTGTCCCATGACAGTTTTCCAGCTGCGTGGTCCACCTAGCCCTCTTCCCCGTTCCAGCCCTCATCTGCCAGCTCATACTCCAACCAGATGTGATCCAGTGGTGGATATTCACGTCCCTGGTCTTTAAATCCAGAATGTAGGCCTTGGTTTTTGCTTGAATGCAATCTGCTACACTGCCTGAAGGTTTATTTTACTGGCATTATTTCCAACAATGTGATCAGAATCAAGCCTTTCTGTTCAGGTTTGGCAATGTCCCATCCTCCCTTTCAAAATCTTTATCCTTGGGTGTTCCCAAGACAAATAAGGATATTCCAGTTAAAGTCTGTTTGAGCTCTGTTCTCAGCAAAGTCATCTTTCTCATAAGCAGACCCCCATCGCCTTGACCACTGGAGACTCCATGCACAGCAGTGCCCATATTGCACAGTCCCGAGAAGGAAGACAAGACAGAATGAGGCGAGCCCGGGGGGTTTGGAGGACGTGCTGCCTCAGGAAACAGGCCTGGCAAGGGAGCTGCAGCAATTCAGCTCCCCGACCTTGAGCTGAATTTTTCTCACTGATTGAAGTTATTAACAGTCAGACCGAGTAACTTTCCATGGCATGGGAAACTGCTTCATAAGGAGATTTTTGCTTTCTACAGGAGAAGATGTCTCTGTATGCAGGGGATTAAAAATCCCAGTATGACTAAGACTGGAGGCTATAATTGTACGTGCCTATATGAGCTCATATTAACTCTACGACGCGAGTGGGATTCGGAGGAGTGTATCAGATGCGTGGTTTGTTCCACGTGGAGAGTTTAATTTTGAACTGGAACTCCTCTAACATGTGCTTCTCCCCATACAACCAAGCTAACCTACTTTCTGCATCAGTGGCATTAGTTCTTCAGATCTCTTTAAAAGAAAAATTTTGAATGGTCCAAGTCCCTGTGAAGATAACAGATAAATTCTTCAACAGACTTCTGATGAGGGTTCAGACCAAGGGAAACATCTGTGCGTCATTATATTGATACATAGATTTAGAAACAGAGCTAAAGGCGGAGAGATACTGAATTGAAAGAGGTTAAGGGAGTGGAAAATGTTAGTTTAAAAGAAATAATTAAATCTAGCTCTGAACAATGCTTCTCTCCAGGAGAGTTCAAAGTGTTTTTCCCATGTGAGAGAGGGGGCAAATGAGATGCTGAAGGAGACATGACTTGTCCCCAGCGATGCTGGAGGCAATAGCAAAATGCTGAGTTAATACTCGTATTTCGGTGCAAGAGCCATGGGACGTAACAGAAAGCTGAATAGCTTTCATGGGTTATCATCTGTTTAGCATAACCCAAGAGCTCATGCCATTAGATTTTTTGCAAAATTTTAGTAAATTCCCATGGGAGAATAAAATCTCCTTCTGCTTTTGCGCATCCTCTGCTAAGAATACTGTCAGGAGGCAGCTTTACAGGGTGACACCAATCAATAAAACACACAGTGATACCAGAATCTCATGTTAACGTCAAATACTGTATGTTGACAGACATACATGTTTTGCAGATGAGCAATTTGGAGCACAGAAGGAAGTTTCCGTACCAGTCTGAAAAGGGACGCGATTTCAACCTGCCAAGAGCATTCAGCACTTTGTAGGATGACATAAAGCCACATCAGAGTCACTGTTAAATGATTCGTCTAAGTTTACATAGCCATTTGCAGCAGTGCTGCAGAATGAACCTAGTTACTGTTGCTCTCTACCTCCTGCTGCAAGAAATGAACACGACTGCAAATCAAGGAAAAAAATGAATCACAGAATGATTCCCTCATTATTCAGTTCTCCATTTGGGAAAAGAATAGATACAGATTGGTGCTGCGTAAAATTCCTCCAGCCCCATCTGTAATCTCGTGGGGTTATTTTCAAGCCTGTCTGATAAACAGCAGCCCTGGTTCTCGGACTCACCTTGGCCCCAGAGGGTGACACACTGCTGCTCGTGGGTCTGGCATATACCGTTGTAGCAATAGCCGTCCACCCTGTGGCACGCGTGCCCGTCGTGCAGGTAGACGTTAGCCGGGCAGTGAGGGCTGGCTCCTGTGCAAAACTCTGGCAGATCACAGGAATTGCTCGACTCTCGGCAAGAAATCCCCGCTGGTTTTAACTGCAAAACAAACAAAAACTTTAACTGCTGTAATTCCAATCAGTAAGAGTTAGGCAGCGGTATCACCCCTGCAGCGCATGGACAGCTTTTTCCACTGGCTCTGCACCAACTGACCGCGGAGGACAGCATAAGGATTACGCAGCTCTTCAAATACATTTATTTGACACACATGGCAAAGGGTTTGGCTGGAAGGAGGGCCAAACTGAACTTGCAGCTGCAAACATGGCTCACAAGGCTCAGGTCAGAAGGTAAATCCAGCCTTTTGTTAGTTTTCAAACATGAACCAAAGTTTCCAGCGTGCCTCCTGCAATCACGCCTAAACATGCAGGCACAGAAACAGCTTGGGCTGTGCTGCAAAGGATGCTCTGTAGCACTGACCAAAAGTCGGACCAGAAACCTTTTGATCCATATGGCTTTAACACCACGCAGTGCCCAAGGCAGCCAGCTGATCCCTTAACACTATGCTATGCGTTATGGTGTGGCTCACGAAGCCACCAGCCCACCCGACTCCGGATTCAGCTACCTGACAGCTTCCCAGAATGGAGGTGCATTTCCTCAGGGATAGGCTGCTCTGTCATGGACATCAAAATCTTCAACAACCAGTCCATGTAACTGTTCCTGTCCTGATTTCCCTGGATAACTACATTTTTCTCAGAGTTGAAGGCAACCTAGCAGGTGATGGTGGAAAGTGGCAAGCTGAAGATTGACTCGTCAACAGCAGCCACAGAAGATGGGTGTGCTCTGGGAGCAGGACTGAATGTTAACAGCATCACCACAGTGCCTTTGGTAAAAAGCACAAAAACGTGAAGATTGATTTTGCTAAAAAGCATTTGCTAGCTGTTTCGATAGCTTGCTGCTACGGAGCTTTTAGGCAGATGGCTGCCACAGACACAGTGAAAACTTGCTGAATGCTTTATTAGCCCATATGCAAGAGATGGTCTGAGAATTCAAGAAGGTAAATGCCTGCGGCAAGGTGGTTTTTTATAGTACGTTAGGAGTCCACCAGAGATGATGGTCTGCCATTAAAAATATACCTGCTGTTGACAGAACGAATATTTTAAGAGTTTTCCCATAAAAAGAGGGTCCAACATTTAATAACCGCTCGCCAGAGCACAACATCCATATAAACATAAAAAAATCAAAGCATACAAAAGTTCATGAAAAGAGAAGAGGTTTTGCATGAGCAAATGAAATGGCTACAAATAGCACAGACACCATTAAAAACGTCTGTTGATCTGCTCCTTCAATAACTGTTACAGTTTGAGATTTTTTTTTTTAATTGCTTACATGAAACACAAGTGTCATAATACTTAACAATACCAGTTTGCTTGTTCTGCACCCTCGCTTACTGCTCTGCAGCAGTCGGGAAGACTGCAATTCTGCCCACCCCACACAGATGAGACACCTTTCCGCTGGTTCACCTGGCAGTCTTGGCAGCAAAGTCCATGCGCACACACTGCTCCCGGCTTCAAAGTACAGGTGGTGGCATTACAGCAGCGGTTTGTGCATTCCTAGATGGAGGATAAATATAGAGCAGACAACTGTCAGTCACAATGAGCTGTAAATCAAGAGGCTGCATATAGCTCTGCCAAGAAAAGCTAGGCATGAAATACTGAATTATGCATTAAATTCTACAACTTGATCCAAGTCTTGTCTGTCCTTAGATTCAACAAGCTCAATAATTGTAGCAAAACCAGAGAAGCCATCGAGGAAGGCTGGTTTATTCTAGCTACAGGTCTAATCCCAAATATCACAAACAACTCAAGTATGCTGATACCAATCCTGATACAGTAGTACTGTGTATTATTTCCACAAAAATCAGCGGAATGATTCCCCTGCCTCCAGGGAGGATCCAGGACCTGTCTTGCAGTTACTGAGCACCACGACTACAGCTCTCTATTTTGTGATAGATGCTTACCAGGCTTCTGTATTGCATGGAGACTGGTGGCTGCCACAGAGAAGGATGATGACACTATTCCATGTAATCTCTTATCAGGGTATGCCAGTAACAGAGCTTTGAGAAAAGTATGAATTGCATTATCACTGACTGATACATCGCAATTTCACACTTGCGGATTAGACGGTGGCATGTGTGGGCTTTCGCAAACTTTATTCGCCGTAGAATGTGCTGGTAGGAAGTTTCAGAAAATAATGGGTTTGTTTTTCCAAGATTATGCTCACAAGTTGCAAGTTACATCAGCTGCACTGGAATCTCAGCTCTCTAACAAAAACAGCAGCAGATAAAATTGCTCTTCAGCTGTGTTAAGTCAGTTTGCCTTAACAAGGGTTCACTAACAATATAGGGAGCACAGGAAAAATAAGTGGGTTAGAATGGTTTTCGCAGCCTCTTGTGACTTTATGGGCTTTTGTAAAGCTTTCCAACTGGAAGATAGGGCTACCACTGCACTCACAAATAAGGAGCAAAATGCTTCTCAGCATTTCACTGTTTTCTTCGATAATCTCTGCCTGAATATCCAAAGCTAACCGTGCTGCTCCGAAGCAGCAGAACAACTTCCTCCACCTATTTTTGATCACGCCGGAAGGCAGCAGGTTACGCAAATATTTCTGTGCAGCTGCTGTATTTAAGAAGTACCATTCCTCTGCACAGAAGCACGGTTTATAAATTCACCTCAACAGCAATCTGAGAAAAGCAGAGTGGAGGAAAGCAATGTCAGTCCAATTAAGGCACCTCTGAAACAGTCAGCTCCTGTACCCCATCATCTGGCCCTGCACCCGCCAGCCATGGAAAGCCATCGGCATTCCACAGACAGCTTGGGATAAAGGCACAGCTCTTTGAATGATGCTACTGCAGCCTTTGAAACTTCCAATTGCTCGCTCACTTATTACTCATTCTGGGGAATGAGCTTGGTAAATCGTTTTTGTGCCTGGGCTATTAAATTGTCAGGAATGGTTTTAACATAAACAGGCAAGCAAACAGAAAAGGCTCAGAAGGCTTTCAGAGGCTGGAAGCTGCCACCTGAAACTACTGCTGTGTCGCAGTTTATTATTATTAGTTATTATTAGTAACAACAGCAATGATGGGAGTTGGGTTTCTTGGTGGAGGTCTCCTGGGCTCACCCCAGCATCTCACACAGACTAACACGACAACAGTTCTAGTATCACCTACACGATGCCAGATACTGTGGACAGGACATCTTGCCTCCACCCCTCCTTTTCTGAGAACACAAGACAGATCATGTTGGGTCAGCCTATAACCCTTCTAGCCTTGCGTCCTCCTGACAGCAGCCAGCAGAAGATGCTTAAGGACCAGAATGCGAACACACATACATGATACCTTCCTAGTGTCTTGGCTTTCCCTTGGCTCTGCGGACATTTTTAGCACCTGTAACATTCAGTGGAAAGGAACTGGCAAGTAAGCGACACTGTCTGGGGAGCAGGTCCTTCTGCTATTTGAAACCTGCCATTTTCTAACTTCATTTGCACAGTTCTTGTCGGCGGGCCATCGCTCCCTACTCACTCTTTCCATTTCATCCACCATTTTATCAACTTCTGTAGCATTTTCCTTCATTTTCTTCTTTTCCTGCCAGAGTTTCTCCAAACTTTGAACCTCCTTATTGCTTTTCTTTCAACGTTTTTCATTCTGCTTTATCCTTCCTGAGAGTGGGGAGGGGTAGGAAAACACTGCACAAGCAGTCTGAGATGCAGAACACTGCAGATTTATAGAGGCTGCCCAGTGCTTTGTTTTGTTTTCCTCTTTCTTCCCTAGTAATTTCTAAACAGCCTACTTACCTTTTAGACCACTCTTAAGCACTGGGCTGACATTTTCATGAGACTATTTATTGCAATATCAAGTCTTGTTCCTCTACGGCGAGAGTCCGCTCAGAGTCAATCATCTTAGATGTGATGTTTGGAATGTGCATCACTCCGCACTGAATCCCATTCGTCATCTTAATGCCCAGTCCAGCTGTCTCAGAAGGTTCCTCTGCAGTTCTTCACAGCCAGCTTCCATCTCTACCATCCTAACTAATATCATCAGCAAATGCAAGACTGTTTCTCTTCCCAGGCTGTTTATGAATATGCTGAATTGTGTAGTCCCCAGGACACATCTCATGGATACATCACAGCAGATGTCCTTCCGCTGCATAAAATGGATGATTTATACCTGCTTGTATTTCCTTAAGGTCTTCTAACCCAACTTCTGCCCACGCAATATTCTCTCATCCTACAGTTGCTTAGTCTCCTAAAGAGGCTTTGGTGAAAGGCTTTGGTCTAAAGCCTCTCTGAACTCCTAACAGGCTGCAATAACAGCATCGTCCCTTTCCCCCCACTTGTTAAGTCCTTCAGAGCACGGAGATAGGTTTGTCAGACAAGATTTCCTGGCACAAAAGCCGTGTTGACTCGTCCCTAGCGTGTCACAGCTCTTCAGGCGCTAGCTCTTAATTACATTTGGAAGTAATTTGTCTGACTTCTGATCTACTGATTTGTAGTCTGCTGATTCCCCTCGCTGCCTGTTATAAAGTCAGCCACATTTGTCACCTTTCAGTTCTCAGGGACTTAGGATTATTTTTTTTTTTTCTCCCCCACCTTCTTCTGTCTTTCCATGTGTAATCTACTTTAACTCTCCTTCCACAGACACTGTGGCATGTCAGACACATTTGGTAACACAATCCAAAATGAAGTTGGATGCTAGTATCATCGTATCATCCTTGGGCAGGTCTTGCACACTTGGCCTGGTGGCGGGGATGCTGGCATCCATCATACTCCAGAAGATGACCAGAGTCTGATGCACCTGAGACCGTAGCATGGATGGAGGTGGTCACACAGTCCCTGCTCCCTTAGTAGTTCCAGACTTGTCTGAAGGGAGAGAAGTGTGCTACAGCCACACCTCCCCACCCTCATGCATCCATTGCTGTCCTACTGCTAAGGAACGTCACAGAGCTCAACACAGGGCTAATATTTTACTTAAAGTAGAACTATCCCTACCAACCACCTACATCTACATATTCAGACTGATATTTAATTCTGACCACTGATAAAATACAATGAGCGTACGTTACTGTGCAGCTTTTCAAGCCATAACATACTGCAACACTATTGACAAAACTCAGCTGGTATAAATGACTGGACAGTGAATTATTAACTAATCTAACGGGTTTTCTGGTACCACTCAGATTATAGCAGTAAATTCCAAATTAATTTAACTGAGCCCAGGATGCAGTTTTCCAGTATAATGAAAAAGGAAAAACATAGAAAGAAGAGGCAAATTATCAGTGCTTGCTGACGTTAAGTGGCTTTGACTTGAAAAGGTATCACAAACATTCAAAAGTGAAAATGAGAAAGATAACTGGGTTAGAAAGACATTTGCAAGCTGCTTGCACTCTCTTGACTTTAAACAAGAAGATAAGCCTGCTTCCTCCAACCTTGTTACCCTAAAGAATGAGTGAACTGCCAGGAAATCCTTATGGCTTGTGTAAATCCAATACACTGCATAGACAGGATACAGCAATATCTCGCTGTTTCAACTGCCCCGATCTGTTTTGTCTGCAGAACCATATTTATCAGAGGAAACAAATCCCTCATCTGCTGATGTATTTAATTCAGATAATCTGACAGAAATTCAACACAGCCAATGAGCATGGGAAGCCAAAGGGGTAAGGAAGTCGTCTCCGATATTATTTGACCCACCAGGTTTTGCCTATCTCCCCCTTATTTGAGCAGTCCTCTGACATATTCACTAAACCAAATGGAATGAGCTTTGAAGTAGGAGTAATGTTTTTGGGAGGCAGCAAAGGCTATTTCTGTTCGCAAGGTAATTGTCTAGAGGCAAAGGAAAATCTCATAGTGAAGGAGGGAAAGGTCTTGTCCCTAAAAACTGAAGCTGGCTGCAATGAAAAAATACCTAGGCGATATTAATGTTTACATAACTATTTATATTTATATTAATATAAATATATGAGTGGTTTCTCATACATGGAAACAAACTTTCAATTAATGCATGGTATGTTAAGCAATTTGAGCAATGTTAACAAATTTGTTTTGAGTTTCCTTATTAGCTAATACTTCAAGGAATTTCTGTTGTTAGGAACGTGAGAGTTAGTGATGGTTAGTCCATTGGACAAGCCATGAGAGAGTTTGCTCAGCAAATTGAGCACATTCTTAACTAAAGCCCTGCTTGAACTTTAGCAACTCAAATGCAAGTCAGGCAGAAACTCCCCGCATTTCTGAGGACTCTAAGGCTTAAGGTGATCAGATGATAGAAACAGAGAAGGGAGAGTTTTGTTCTACACCAAACAGCGTTAAACATGCCAAACCCATTCTTTACTGTTCAAAACCTGCAGGCAGGAGGTGAGCAGTAATTCTCGGGTGACGTCTTACATCAGGCTCCCCACAGTCGCACTCCTCTCCGTCTTCCACGTAGCCATTCCCACACTTGGGTCCACCAAAGGACTCCTTGACTTCAGGCAAGTTAAACAGGCACATTCCCACTCCTTTTTCCAGGCTGTTTTCCAGGTCCTTTCTACTGCAGCTACTGAATACCATGGGAAATGGATAGCTAGAAGAAAAATAAACAGAGACAAAAAAAAAAAGGTGGTATTATCAGCTGAAAACATCTCTTTCCAGTCATGCTGGTGACCTTTTAGCACATCTGTGCACAAGCAAGAAGACTGTGTTCTTTTCTTTAACCCTTTAATACAGGATTGAGATATAGCAACTCACTGTAAAATTGAGCCAAAAACATTTATAATAATTTCTGACTATGAGGAAGGGAATTTCCATAATTTTCACTTAAGTTTGTAGCTGCTGTCAGGTATTGGAAGTGTTCACATTTGGAATTCCTTGTCCCACTTTTGCATATGCAGTTGTAGAGCAAATTTGACCGTGAGCCTAAAGAAATGCTGGGCTTGTAAGGAGGATTCCCGCATTTACAGGCCTGCAAAACAGCCCAATCTTCTTGGAAAATTTAGTCTTAAATGGCAAATTCATTCCTCTTGCTCTGCAGGATGGCAAACTTCCTGCTCTTTTCAGGAAAAAAAAAAAAATAGAGAAAAACACCGAGTTACTTGATAAGAGCCTGCTTCTGCAATTCATCAAAGTTGAGCTTGGGAGCTGCGTGATTCAAGCAAATACACTTCTTATTTTAAATCAGGATGACTGTAAAGAGAGTACTGAAAATACCCATATTGTGAATTCACACTGCAGAGAGCAGGATTTGGCCCTGCTGTGCAGGCACATAGCAGCTTTAATTTCTTTTGTCAAACACATGGACAATGTTAGCAAAATGATCCAGTGTAGTACAAATATCACCAGGTAATCCGTGTTTTTCTGTTGGAAGACTTCATTCCATTTTCACTAATAAATGTCTGCAGTCTGACTCACAGATAGGAGACAAACTGACACCTGGATCTGGCCATCAGTGTCATGTCCCAAAGTCTGCTCCGCCCTCTCTGCGCCGAGAGGTGCACATGGTTACGCTGAATCTTCATCACAACCCAGTCACAGAACATCTCCCCTAAGACTTGGTACTTTCATCACTGCTGCACCATGGTCCAGCAGTATTTCACCGTTATGGCAGCACAGGGAGCCAACCTGATAATGACTGGACTTTATTCACTGAATGCTTTGCATCACTTGTGTGTTATTAGGGCATAATCTTTGCAGACAAGCAAGAGAATAGATGGAAGTTCTGCACTGCTGAACTTCAGACTGCGATGCATCTACTGTTATTTCTAATATCCTGAAATGAAAAGCTTGCTTTGTGAATGACAATGTCTATAGGTATCAGAAAGGGATCACTTCTATTAAAAAAATAAATGTTTGACAATTACAAATGCAACAGAACTTCCCATAAGGATGTTAATTAGGATCATCTAGAAAGTTTATGGGTACCTTACAGAGCAGAATTTATTTTGTGCCTATTTAAAATCACCTCTTTTACAGATTCTTTTGCAATAAAACAGCCAGCTCATTGGAAAAGAACATAAACATAACTCTGAAGAAGAAAATAGTTTTTGTGTATCACTACAGGGCTTGTCTAACTAAACAGTTCTGTGATTCACTGATGTATGACCAGAAAGTTAATAGGCATCTCCACTTACAAAGCTGATTTCTGGAAAATATCAATGTTTAGGCAAAATGACAGAGTCTAAGATAAATAAAGAAATTTCAGAATAGCTTGAGGTAGGAGTCAGGCTGCTGGTTGCAGCTCTGGGCCCCAAGGGAAAACAGTGAAGGTACGTCGAGTAATGGAAACCTCCTACTGATGATTTTATACTGAAATATGTCATGGAGATGTTCTTAACAGGACACCACAAACTCTTGTCCTGTTCTTAGCCTGATTAGAAAAAACCCCACAAAATTTTGTGTATGTGATGATGAACAAGCAGATGGATGTACACTACTATCAAACACCAGCAAAAATGCCAAAAATCCAGATACATCTGACTGATAAATCCTGCACAAAATACATGAGTGCTTGATCAGACATGATCCTCATATCAAAGTATGAATAAATGAATACTGCATCATCCAGGCAGGATCCTTCACTTCAGCCACACGGATTTACTTTGATATCCACGGAGATGAACACAGGGAGACATGTGCACCTTACATAGACTGAAATCAATTCAGGAACACAAATGATGCACTTTTCCCTGTGCCGTATGTCTCAGCCACTCAGGGATCATGAGAACAGCTCACCAGTCAAAATCGTCAGTATTTCAGGGCTGTTCCTCTGTATCCATGAATGCTCAGCGTCGTTTGCATGAATGTGAGATGTGTCTGTCCATCACCGGCAGAACAGACTGCTTACTCTGTACCAGAGGTGAAATAATGTCATTCTTAATGAATGAGGTTTCTGTTTCCCCTCAAAGGAACTTCAAGCTGTTTCCTATTTTGAACTAAGAGATCCATTCATCTTCTGGCTTTTCCTGCTCTCGACGCTGATTTCCTCAGCTGACATCAGTGCAGCACATGTTGTTTGATGAAATTTTCTGAAAATACTTTTTCTTTACCAAATAAGCCCAAAATAAAGCAATACAACACCAGAGATGAACCCAACAAGTGGAAACAGAGAGGAACGGAAGGGTAACCACACCATGCAAGAGAAGATCCCACATCAATTGATGCCAGCTGGTATTTCATTGGAAACATAATTGATCTTTAATACTGTGATATTCTGGCACACAACCATTCTTCATTTTTTTTGACAAAAAAAATTCCGTGTAACAGCCACAGCATTTGATCATTGTGATTTTTCGGCTACATTTTGGCGGTCTTTGCAAATTTTAAAGCTGTTTCATCAGGAGCATGAAATCCCTGGCAGATGGGAAGGGAAGCTACAGATATCAGATGTCAGTAGCATTAGGCAGAATGTTGGAGTGAATCTGGAGCTTGTGCAAAATGATGAAGGAATGGTCATGTGAAAGAAACTCATCCTCTGAACAAATGCAGCAAGCTTCCTCACGCTACTCTGTTAAGAGGCTTCAGACCTCACCTGGAAGGACTACCTTTGGGTGGGAAAAGGTAACGGGGTCTCCACACTCAAGTCAATCCTTGACCTGTCTCCAAGATTTCAGTAACACGCTAAACAGGGATATTTGTGCTTTCTGTGGTAGCTTAGACACTTATGATATTGGAAAAACCTTCAGCTACCAGCTCGTATAGGCCATTGAGAACCTTCCAGAGGCAAAAAATTCATTACCAGTCAGTATATTCCATTATCCTTCACTCAAGATATTTTCTTTTACAGATCCTTACCTTTCTGCAGTTGGGAAGAGAAAGGAAACTTTAGTCCAGCCTAGTTCCTGTTCTAAGATGTTGAATAGCCCACACATTTTCTACACTGTTTGAATCTGTAGATTTAATACACAATGGATCGTTTTGTCAAACCATTCCGGCTGTGGGTACAACTCTACAGAACTCAAATCGTGATCACCACTACATCAGCCTCTTCAGTGGGTTTACAGCAAGGAAAATAGTTTCAGAGTCTTTCTTCCCCTCTTGAATCCACAGCATTCCTCACTGTCTCCTTGGTGCTTAAAAGATGCGCTTAACCTCAAGCACTGAATATCTTAGTTCCCAGCAAAAATAGCTTTGACTGCTCCTGCTTCACAGTAGTGAGAGGATGCCTGGTAATTGATTCCTTTAGAAACAGAGTCTGGTCTTGTCCCATTCATTTATATTTCAAGCACTCAAGCCATTCAAATGCCAGTTTCCTTTATGTAGTTTTGCATTTAGCCTGTATTAGAAGGCTCCTTTCATTAACGAAGTGAAGAGGCATCATCACTGAGTCAAGTCCCTTTTAACAATAGAGGGTTCTTTGTACTAGCATCGTGTTGCCCAGCATAGGCTTTTTTTTGTATGAACTATGAAAGTTCATCTCCATCATCTCCATTTCAGACACATTCCCCTTCCTAACGGGCTGAATAACAAGAGAGTACAAGCACAGAAACAGAGAGTGTCACTGCCCCAGAAAATTCTAGTCTTAAGAGATCAGACAGCCAAAGCATTCAGGAGAAGCAGAGCGGCTACTGATTCATGTGGTGTAATGCAGCAGATCACCTACAGACCTAGCACCAATACCACTGCTGAGGCTGGTGTGCCATGTTTGCCATTGCTGTCTTTCCCATTGCTCTGTCTGGAAAAGGCCTGGAGGGGCACTGACTTGGGCTGCAGGAGATCTTTGCTCCATTCCAACCCCCAGCACTGCATTGCAGCAGTGCCTTGGGAAAGCCATCTGAAGTGAAACTCCTTCGGTTCCTCCAAACCCTGTCTGTCTACATCTTTAGGCATCTGAACGTTGAGTACCTTGGATCTACCTCCTCTGTGTTCTTCCACTATAAAACACAACATACATTGGTGTTTCTCAAGAAGCTTCACTGAAGCAATGACACCATCAATCCTTCTGGCCATTCTCTATGCTTTGCACAGAAGGATAAACTGCAGGTTCACAACATCTTGAAAACTAACATTTTGATTATTATGATTGTCACTATCCAATCTCTGGGATTTTTCTCATTCAAGAACTGCAGGACTTTTATGAAATACCTGCCTTGTTCTCTCCAAAATGTGGGTATATATACACACACATATTATCCGTATATATAAATTATATAACTGTTCATAGGTTTTATTTATTCCAGTTCATATCACAACCTGATTATTCAGCATTATGGCAATGTTTGTATAGAGCCTTCTACCAAAAGGCCCCGAAGTGTTTTACAATTATTCACTCAATTAAAATGCACAACAGCCCCAAAGAGCTCTATTAAGTACCACCAGGCCTTCCTCCCTGAGGTAATATGATAATTGGAGATTATATTAATTTTAAAAGGGCATTTTCATTTTCTGAAGTGTACTTATTGAAACTACTGTTGACTAGCTAATTTCTAAAGGTGCAGAAAACTGGCACCGGGCTTTGTCCAGAATGCTTCAAAAATGAAGCCTGAGAGGCCATATCTAGAAATAGCTAAGGCATCAACTGTGCTTTTTAGGAGCATGAAGGTGCTGAAAGACAAGAAGGGTGCTGAGTCCCAGCCCTCCGAGTCAGAAATGTCACTAGTCAAGCACCTGAATTTCCAACACCTGCCATGACAACATCTTGTCTGAACTGAACAACGCAGCGTCTCTTTGAGTCTGTCTTGACTCTAGGGACCTTTGAGATTCACAAATATGAATACTTACTCTCCTTATTCTCCAAAATTCTTGATTTTTGGCTGCACAGTGGCTCATTTACAGCTGGAGAGGAGAGCAATTCATATCATTTTATTGGAGGCAGAAGATGTGAATTTGAGCTCCCTCTTGTTCAGACTCTGTAGAAAGACTTACATGCAAATGTGTAGCTTTTCTGTTTCATAACCCGGTCTTAGGAATCTAAAAATAGGGGGTTTTAATTTAAAAAATAGAGATAGGCTTGCTTTCGTTAGTTCAGGTATAAGTGATTTTTCTGTAAAAAATTGTCAGCAGTAAAAAAAGTAACACAAGAATAAACCTCTCAAAGGTAGAAGCTCAAATGACATGAATGTTTCTAGACCCAATGAGGTGTTGATTTCAAGGAACTATGACAATTTTCCAGCCTCCTCTAACTCCTGATCTAATTGACGCAATTCTTTCCCACTAAAAAGTATCCCTCTTGGTTTTAACCTTCTAGACATTATTACTGTTCTCCATCTCTCGGAAACAACTTTTTATGGTCTCCTCAGAGACATGAGCCTACTAGAATAAAACTGAATTTGCTATTAGATGACATTTTTTGACACCTCAGCTATTCTGTACAGCATGTATGTTAATGAATTAGTAAGCATAAAGAACCTCACAGAATTAGGTATCAAGCAGGAGATAAAATCCAGTTTTCTTTGATATTGAAATAGGTGTTCAAATACTACAGATCCCTTCGTGTATCAAGTTCTGTCATTTCGCACTATTTCACATGCCTCATGTCTTAATAGCAATTGTTTAAAATTAGACCAGTGGCATAATATGGAAGGGCTTTTTAATCTATTATTTAAACAACGTCTTCATTTCTAAGTACTGCTGAGGGAGAAAGACACAAAAGCAGTTTTAAAGTAGATCCCAGAGGCGCAATAAAGTGAGACCCTAAAGGTATCTGCAGACTCTCTCCCACCCAAAGCCTTTGCAAACGGCAAACACCCAGGACAGTTAGGAGGAGGGGGTAATCTGGAGGACCCTTTGAGCTCCTGGAAGATGTGCAGACCCTTGCAAGTAGTACATGACAGAGCTTTGCACAAGACACCAGTCCCAGAACTGATGGGGCACACTTTTCAGCGGTGTCGGAAGGATTTAGCTAAAAATGTAGGGTGGTTTTATATACATATATATATATATATAAAAGTATTGAAATGGGAAGTTTGCTTCAACAGGCAGTAGATGTCTGACAACTTATACTTATTTTTCCAGCCTATTTTTCATTCTCTTGCTCCTCTTTTATAGTTTTAATCCCTAGAGCATCCATAAAGTAGAGCACGGAATTGGGCCATGTAGTTACACATGACATCAAAGCTCTTGCTGTCTGAGTTCATGGTCAGTGATTTAAAAACAAGCCTGGATTTCTCCTACAGCTTTTGTCATGTTCACTACACGGTAGTTTTTACAGTTCCAATAAATAACTGTGACTATGTCACACTAGTGGTTAATTTAATTGATGCATAGTGGCAATGGCTCGTTGTGCTACAATGAAATTTCCAGGGTTATTGAAAAGAAAGTCTTTCCAAGTAAATGTTTAAACTTCACACACAAATGCTTTAGGTTCATGTTAATTTGGCCCTGGGGATGGTGCAGATTCCCCGAACGCATTCAAGTAATCTCCCTTCAGGTGTCTAGATTGGATTGCCATAGCCCCAGCTGAGACTCAACCTCTCCCATTACACTGAAGGTGAAAATTTAGCTACCTGAAATATTCAAAAGGGCAGATTTATAATACTGACTGGGGGACTTCAGGGCAGAAATCAGCGATGAAACAAATGGCTGGGTGGTTCAGAAAAATACTTTCTGCAAAAGAACAACACTTAATGGCTTTATACAGTACACACTGTCATGGCTTGATCTTTCTGCAGTCACAAAAGTGCCAAATAAAACATTATTAGCAGTTACTTTTAGTTTGACAAATGTACGGTCAGAGAAGTTTTTTCTTGTTGAGAGGCCTATTGTGACTTTCCTTTCTGTGTTCTGAGGGTGAAGCAATACTAAACCAATTTATCAATCCTGACAGTATTCTGACTGTATGCTGGAGTTATCTGCATTGCAAAAGCTCTATGGGAATTGAACTCAGACAACTGTTCTTCCTGCTGGAAACCAGACAGCCAAGGAAAGTAGCTATAATCAGTTTGAATTTGCCTCTGGCTCATCTTTTGCTCTGGTTCCTTTTAGACCACTACCTCATTAATAAAAATTTGCTGGATTGCTGAGAGTTCAGGTTTCACAATCTACTACTTGAAATTTGAGGTTAATCCAATGCTGACTACAGTAAAAGTAGAAAAGCAACACGTAGCAGAGGGAGGGATGAAAAGGCCAGGTCAGGTCTCGTCCCAGGCTAAGGAAAAGCAGGGCAGCAGGCATATCGTGCCTGCCAGCAGTTGCTGACGATGAAGGAAACCATAGACAAGAAGCACAACCAGAATGCCCTATGTTTAAATTTCTCACACAAAACACAACACCCTCAGCACATGAAAAGCAAATGAAGACAAACAGTCCATCCCGTTCTCAGAATACCTTGCCGAAGACCAGCTTCCCACAGATTTCTGGTTAGATACCAGGCACTGTTTGACCTGGTTTGAAATGCTACATTCTGATTTTCTGCTTTGAAAAACCTTGGAATTGTTTTTTAAATGGGTCAGGAGCAGATTGGGAGGAAAAAAAAAATCTGACTTTGGGAACTCAGTTTTGAGAGGATCATGTTATAGAGAGCATGCTAGGGTAAGGGTTTTCAAAAACCAAAGCAGACCAGACAGAAGGGAATATCAAACCCAAATTGTAATACAGAGAAGTCAATCCATGGTATTTATTTATGAATATTTCCCCCTTTCACCATTACAAGCTCCTGTCCTGTTTGTGTGTTGGACTTGATGATCTTAGAGGTCTTTTCTAACATTAATGATTCTATGATTCTTTCCTAAACACACCTCTTGATATACTGCACCCTAAAGAACAAACGAAGCACACAGTTATCCTCCCAGCCAATGCGATCAGTGTGACCAGCTTGATTTAAAGACTTGCCGTGCTGTGGGTACTTGACCTCAGCAGATGGATTTGGGCGAGGATGAGCCTGTACATCCGGTGAGCAGATTGAATGACCACAAGTTAAGGCACAAGGACTCTGAGGAGGGTTGAACCTCACAAGGAGGAACCCATGCCAGAGAGAAGAGCTTCGGGAAGCAGCCCTCTAGACAAAGCACATGAAGAAGCAGCCCACTGGGAAGAGCAGCAGCAGAAGCACCAAGAGAATGAAGCCTATGGAAATGCCAGACAGTGAGGCCTGGGTGCTAGAGAAAAGCATCTGAGCCCTGCAAAACGCTGGAAATTACTTATACCTGGGGGACAGGCTTGTATTGATTTAACTTAACATCTGTACTACCTGGTCTTTTAATAAATCAGGACTTCAAGACAGGAGTATCTGACTTGCAAGCAGCATAGCGCAATTTTTTTTTCTTTTAGAAGATCCAAAGGAAGGATAAGTGAGGCATAGCAGTGTCAGAAATTAGACTGCATTCCCCCAGCATTTCCATCTTCCCTTCTGCTACAACATAAGCACTGAGAAAAGAGCAGTTTATCCCATACCACCTAAATCACCTCAGACC
>Ga0181612_137180_pt1 | contig 18585 bp, 13 predicted proteins | sample HoacroProtozoa21_FD_119630 | JGI IMG/M metagenome (GOLD analysis project Ga0181612, IMG submission 119630) | Hoatzin crop microbial communities from Cojedes, Venezuel. Combined Assembly of Gp0051906, Gp0051904, Gp0051908
TCACAAACTGTCCCAGTTGACATCCATTGCCAATAGTTCCTCTGGTTATTTCTTCCCTGCCGCCAGGTGCTTTGGGTGGATTTAAGCCTATTTTACTCCTAGCTGTGCCAACACTACAGCATCTCTGAGAATACTTGTGCCAAAGAAATCCCAGTGGTCTGTGTTGGGTGGGTCTGTGATCCTCAGAAGAGCTCAGAGGGGCCAGAACTAGCTCCTGGCTGTGGTTTAGCAGCTCCCATTGGATTGAAGTCCTGCCTAGCTAAGAGATGGGAACTTCCTAATGTTGCCTTTGCTATGTTTAGCCTATGTTGTCTTAGCACTGGCTTGCTGCGTCAAAGGAGAAGTTTGCAGACAGTTCATGACGGGAAAATGAAAAGCAGACACTAAGTTAAAGTGCAAGTCTGTTATCCCCTGAAAAAGAGGGCAGCAAAAAAAACCCCAGACCCTGAAGAGACTCCTGACCAAAGGGAACATGCAGGGTGAGGGCTTGCATCACTGCAGCGGAGTAAAAGCCGTGCTAACGAGGGCAGGGTCCTTTGGTAAAGTACAGGAAGATTCACACTGGCTGAAAGTGGTTTCCTTAAAATGGTAACAGTGATAAAGTGATATGTCTTTTTTTGGCAGCTTTTGCCAATACTTGAATTTTAGGAAAAGTTATTATGATATTTTCCAGGACATTATTCATTTTTAATATAGAAAGTGTTTTCCACTGCAGTCATCAGGACTTGTCTGTAGCTCGGTTAGGTGTGCTGCCTTTGGACACGTTGAGTTAGCATATTCCTAAGAGATTACATACTCTCATAACCATCATCTGTCAGGTGTCCTTGTCAGGCTTCAGACAGGTAATTCAAGTAACCTTTATACCATATCCCAGCTAGTCCACACCTAATGAAAATTAGGTGTCTGAATAGTAGTGTGGTAGCTAGACATGACCTGTCTCTGACCCCTCTTCTAGCTCATTCCTAGCTGCACATGGACATACCTGACGAGCTGAGTCTTTTCTCTGTTCATGTGTGTTCACTTAGAAAAGAAAAATATTTTGCCATAGCTGTAACTGCAAACTCAGTGCACCCCTATCCCTCAGCACACAGAAGTAAGGCAACCTTGAGACTTACAAAAGAAGTGACACTGCTCATTAACATTTCCATTTCGTTTCTGACTTTCAGACTTCTCAGAGGAGAATGTTAGAAATTAGTGTTAGCACCAGAACTGTCTGCTGCTGGATGGGAACACTGGGAGTGTTAATCAGATGTAAGCTGTCCTGGCTGTGCCTGAGTTTGTTTTGAAGTACAGCTGACTTTGTTCTCCTCCCCAGTGAAGTGCCCGTTTCATATTCAACTCCAGAAGCGCACTGTCACAAAGTATTTATAATGGAGCTTTGAGCTGCAGCACAGTGTTTACATTTTTTAAAATATTTTCTCTTTTATAAATTAAAATGAAAGAAAGACCCCAACTTTCAGGAACCTCCTACTTTGCCAAATAGTCCTTTGGCCAAAAATTTTGTGTGGTGCAGTAAGAAAAGGTTTTAAAATACGCATTAAATTTCCATATGTTTGAGCCTCTTTTAAGTGAGACGGCTTCAGGTATTTGTTTGTGAGACTAATACTTAGACAAGAAGGTGGCAGAAAAATGGTTCTAGGCTTTAACTGGGTTTTAAAGGAATTAAGTCTTTTTATTCTGCAAGTAGTTCTTGCTGCAGCATTCTTTTTAAGCCAATGGGACTTTCCATCTAACTCAGAACCACAATGACCCTCCTATTCTCCTAAGCCGTTCTGTTTATTATTGTTAAAATAAAGCCTTTAAAGCCCTTAGTAAACTCGAAGCCTAATCCTGCTGACCCTAATTCTTACTTATGTGCACAGTCCAATTAAAATTAGTTGGGCTAAATGGAACAAATTACAGTCCTTTGTGTTGGCGTGATCCGGTCGCTATTTATGCTGTCTGCTTTTATACACACTGCTGCGGGATTCATTCAGAGTGCTTGACCTAGAGCAATTATTTTCTTGATCACTTCAGAGCTTAGTCATTGCACACAGTAATAATTTTCTCTGCAGATATTAAAATATTCCGCGCCTTTTTGCTGAACACCTGCAGTTTCCTTGTTTTGCTGGATTTTCGTATCAGGACAGATTCTGTTACTTAGCCACTGAAAAAAGTTGAAAACAGAGCGATGCATGAGGAGGATAATGCTGCTTCCTGTTACTTCTCTTTCCTAAAAAAAAATTCTTCAGGGAATATATTAGAGTGCACACTGCAGCCAGTCTTGAGAATAGCTGTCACTTTTAGGAGTTTAGTGATGTTTTAGGGGAACAATTAGAAAAAAAATGACACTCACACAACTGCTTAGAACAGCCACTGAAAATATATGCATAAAAATCACCAAATATCTAGGAATTTTTGTTTCTTTGATCTCAGCCGTGGTATTCCTCAGTAAGTTTCATAATCTTCCATTACTTCCTTACCCTTTAGAGTCATCCTCTTTGTTTTGCCACCGCACAACTTATTGCTGTGTGATTTCAAGGAATACATGGTTGTGTGAGTGCATTTCAGGGAACTTGAAGTCTAATTTTTGTGCAAATACCTCCTGGGATTAAGAAATGAGGGGGAAAACCAATACAGTCTGAAATTTTTCTAAATAGAAGAGGCAAAACAAAACTCCTACTCAAACAGTAGAGCTTTCTAGTTGTAGCTGTGTCACTGTTTCGGCTGTTAAAACACTGCAAACCCAAGTCCTTGCTTAGAGCTAACCAGTAATTTTCCTTCTTATTTTCTCCTGCTAGGTTGGACTGAAAGTGTTTTTTGGCAGACCAGGCCAGTGGTTTGGAAACAATAATAATGATGGTGACAAAATGTCCATCTTCCACGATCTGGATGGCTCGGTGACAGGGTACCCGGACACTTTCATAGGCAGAGCGGACAACTACTTGCTGCGCCATCCCGGGTGTCTCACCGTCCCGCGCTGGAACGGGGTGATGTGCACTGGGAAATTTGCCCAGGTAACGGGGGGCGGCTGCAGGCAGCGTTGCTGGGTGTGTTGGGTGGATGTCCTCAGATAGTATGCTGAGGGGTGACAGAGTGAAACCTGCTCAACACTCCATAAGATAAGAGATGAATAATAAGTTGGGTATAATTTTACCCCTCTCAGTGTTATCTGCCCAATTCCAAGGACTCAGTAAAGCTACTGTTGTGCAGCTGCCAGTAACCCATGGCTGTAAGGAGCCCTATCTCTTCCCCTTGTCCACAAGAAGCTGCAAGTGGAAATCTGTTTGGGGGAAAAGTTTGGCATTTTCTAGTACTTGCTTCCAGGTGTTTGTCCACTCTATCATGCAGCTCTGGTGGAGGAGTCTGGTGAATCTAGTTTCAGTAATGGAAGATGTTACTCCTCTGATATATCCCACTGGGCTCAGGATGGTGAAATGGGGTGGTCAAGGCACAAACTTACGCTTATTTCTTATTTCCCATCTAGAAATCACTGGCCAAGGGATGGTCAGTCTTAGGTCAGGGTGGTTTTAAGCCTTTGGAGCTGTTTTCCTCAGCACACTTGAGTTAGAGGCTTTAACTGAGATGTCAACACCTTGGTAGAAAGGGCTGCAAATCCCTGGTAACTTTTCAGTAAGGAAAGAAAGAGAGAAAGAGGAGGGATATGCTGGATATGAAAGGCAAGAATGGAATATGAAGTGATCTTAAAAGAAGATCAGAATTTATGAGATACAGCAGGTGTTATATATTTATTTATTTGTTTGTTGGTTTATTTATTAAGAGTATTCTGTGCTCTTGGGAGCATGCTACAAACTCTTGTCTCATTGGGAGCAGGTAGACATTGCTCAGACATCAGCAAGCGCGGCACAGGATGAAACTCTGCCTGAAGTCATTGAAGACCAGGCAGTGTTAAAATTGCTCCCTGAGTGGAGCAGGCTGTCGGGTTGCCCTTTGTAACATGCAGTTTTGTGAGCAGGGGATTAGCAGAGCCTGATTTCCTACAGCTGCACCTCGAGATGGATTTCAAACCTGGACTCATGGATTTTCCACGTTGGAAGATTTCTGAAGGTGCTTTCTCTGTGGCTTTATGTGCAGTAATGTGTGGGCTCGTGCTTTGAGTAGTCAGACACAGCACTCCGCTCCCCTTTCTCCAAGGAACTTTCTGCATGAAACTTTTGGGAATGCAACTATCTTTGAGACCTCTATGCCTATATAATATGTGCACAGTCAAATCCAGATTATGCATGTCTTCTTAAGCTAAAAAAGAAGTTATATGCATTTGCTTTATTTGCACAGCAGAGAGCAAGAATCGCTGTTCAAGTGTCTTGACACTTGATGTACATCCGCTGATCTGCTATTGACTAGACAGAAATAGGATTGGGCTCCTGTGGAACGCTCCCATTGAATTAGGGTTTTGCGCTTGGAACTCACATTTTGCTCTGTGTCTCTAAATGATACTCTCTGCTCTGGCAAACTAACAGTTAAATTCAGAATTGTAAACAAATAGGCATTTATATTTTTATTTCTATTAATACCGTCCCAATTATGGCACTCTATGTAGTGAGGCAGTTTTTCCATCATAGAAAATTTCCTTGGCCAGATTTAGGCAAGCATAAACATTTGCTTCTCTGGGATCCGTTACTTACCAGCGTTTTTCAACTGACCAGCATCCAGCAGGATGAGTAAAGTTCATATTAAATGCTTCACTTCATGGGTTTTGGGTAGGGAAATATATGTATGTGCGGGGTAGAAGAAATTGGTCCTGTGCAGCAGGGTGTGAGTTAATTTGGAGGGTATAATTGTTGGAGTATTTCAGATTACCCTTAGTCTCAGCACCTTGACTAAATGATGATTTGTTTGTGTGCTAAATTCTGAGTGTCACGCTTCAGATGAAAAGCCTGAACCAGCGAATCCAGTTATGAAGAAAGATGGTTTGCTTTGATCTCAGAACTCTATTACAAAATCTGTTTTGCTTTTCATGTAGCTCTGGTAGACAAGAGCTTTTTTTCTTTCCTAGCACAAGCAGGTGAAAATGTCCTTTTAGTTCAAGGAAATAGTGACTCGTATTACCACTGAACTGGGCCCAAGATAGTCAGCCTAGGGATGGGCTACCTGGCATGGAAAAATGAGATCCAAGTCCTTCAGATACCATTACAGCCAAATCCTTTCTGAGCAGAATGTCTAGGGTTCAGTTAATTCCTTTCTGCTTGGTTTCTTTCATTCACTTTTCATGCTTTTCTTCTGGACATAATTTGCCCAAGAAAGGAAATGCCTGGGGAAAACCTATTCCTCTGGCAGCATTTCTAGCTCCACATAATCCTGGGGACAGACTTTCCTGAGTGCTTTTTAATCTGGCAACTCAGATTGATATTCCCACCTTCCTAGAGTTGGTTCATGGCCCTTCCTCCTCACCATGTCTAAGAAGCGTCATGCCACCTTCCCCACGTGGTATCCAAGACCTTCTTTCAGCAAGGAGCCCTAAGAAATGCCTCATGCTTTGGCACCAATACTGCCTTTCATTACCAAAAAAGGGTTCTGGGACCAGCTTAGAATCATAATTTACACAAGCAAGAGCTATCATGTCTTTTTGTCCTCCCCTTTTGATTCTGGAGCCTGTAGGGTTGGTGTTGTGCAACCAAGACCAACCCCTTTGCTTTTTAATGACAGCTGAAATGCTCATGTTGTAACATAAGTAAAGTGGGGCTTTGAGGAAGAATACCAAGTAGAGGGAGGCTCACAGGGAAATCACAAGAGCTGGCACCGCTGCATCTTCTGGCAATCTCTGTGAGTCACTCGGACTCTGTCAGCAGGGCACTGCGGTCCTTGGTGTCCCGTCAACCTGACTTTCAGCAGTTGCAGATGCCAGTAGTACAAGAAAAATGTAGGGAGAGGCTCATCCCATAGTTCTCTCCATGTAGGTAGCTGAGATTTCCAAAGGTACTGAACTGGAGACTTCTCAACACCTGCATTACTTGTTAAAATGTAAATGAGAATCCTAAACCGTTTCTGATTTTTATATCAATTGTAAGACAAGTGCCTTGGCTCCTACTGGGCAGCTGAAACTGTGCACTTGCTGCTTCTTTGCAGACTTCACAGCAGCTCATCAGGAGGTGTATTTTGAACTTCCCAGTTTGCCCCAGCTTGACAGCTGACAGCATGGCAGGGCAAAAGCAATGTTAAAGAAACTAGAAAGCAAGCAAACCTTTTCTCAGAAACCAAGATTTTTTTGTTCCAATACTTTGCATGTTGCTTATCTTCATACTGGCTATCCAGCTGGATAGCAGATCCCCCATGAATTGTAAAAGAACTTATCTTCTCAGTTTCACAATCTACTTGGGAAAATTGCCATGTAAGCACAGGGTAATCTGACACATCTTTTTAGCATGAAGTGTTAAGCAGCTAAAACGACAACTATGTCCATTAAACCATCCAGGCAAGTAGAAGGCTCACGTTTTACAACGTTTTAACTAGCTGTTCTTCTCCTACTACATTAAACTGTCACCACTTCTCATATTTTAAAGTATCTTTATGACCTACTTTCTTCTCTTAAATATTTTAATAGAGCTAACAACATATAATGGAGGTGTTGCTAAGGAAGATGGATCTTTCATTCTTGAAAAAAAATTCTCTTGTTACTCTACTTTTCACTCCTATACACAAGTGTTTTGACCCTGCAAAGGTAGATACAAGGAAGAAAAGTGATAAAGTTTTCCAGGTTCAATTCAAGTCAGCAAAGGTGTCACAGGGTAAAGGTTGAGGAAGAAACAGGCCATGTTGTGACATCCCAAGAGCACTATGCTGGGACAGTGGCTGATGTTTCACCTACCTGGGGCCAGTGGAGCTCAAAATGTTCTTTTTACTTCATTCGTTTCATCGGGAATTAAAAGCATTCTATTGGTGGATGACTCTTCTGGGATTTTTTCGAAAGTAATCTGTTGGTCTTGATTGCAGTCCTGAACAGGTAACAAAAAACAAGTGCTAGGACTGACAGGAGTCAGCATTACAGAAGGAAGATCAGGAAGTTAATGAACAGGGATCGGATTCGCCTCTTGTTCCTTGTTCCCTCAAATGAGGAGGGAGGCCCAGAGAGAGGGATGAATGGTAAAATGTGGGGTGCTGCTTTCTGTGTGGCTTGGTGTATTCAGGAAGGACCAAGCCACCAGGACTGTTGTTCCAGAGCTGAACCCAGTTGCTGCAGCAAACATCTCGGCCAGTGTCTGCTCCCATTCAGAGTCCTGTTGACTTAGCGATGCTCCAACCTGGCCAAAAGAGTCTCTTTGTGTAGGATCTAGGTTGCTTGATCAGGGCATTTACCTACTTTGACCTCTTTTAGTGATAAACATTGTGCAAGATACACCAGATATACTACTGTATTTCTGTGGGACTGAAAATCACATCCTTGGTGGCTTGCAGTTCTGGAAGGCATTCACTCAGTGGCCACTGTTGGTCATTGCAGGAGTTAAAGTCAGTTTATAAATGTTTCTATCAACACAGAAGTGGCATTTTTCCCTGTTCTACTAATTACTGTTTCCGTCTCAAAACAGCTGTCACCATTATCCTTAATGTCAGACCTGTGACTTGGTCCCTAGGCACTTGGGGGAAAATGTTAACAACTAATCTCTGACACACTTTCCTCATCATCTTGTTGAAGCATACTGCAGGCTCCTCCAGCACTTTCTTGAATTCATTAACAATTGTTGTAGTGAGCAGCTTAGGCCATGCATATCACTGTCTCTCTTAAAGTACAAAAGAATCCTTTGTTCTTGGTAGTCTGTAATTTAGGAACTTTTGGGGCTCATTGAATGTGTTTCCTTCCTTTGTTGGCTTATTTTATCATTGGTGCATTTGATTTTGTAGTAAGTGCACAGCAGCTACCGCCTTAATATTCTCTGATTGTGGGAGACATATTAGAAAGAAAGAATGTCACAGTTTTCAGTGATAGGACAGAAACTCTTGCTTGTTATCCAGAAAGACACAAGTGGGCTTTTATTTTGCAGTAGCAGAGTTCATTGCAACCGTTCTTTATCAGAAAATGCTGGTTTTATTGAGAACAATTAATACATTGATGGGATTTCAGGTCCAAAGGGACCTTACTGATCACCTGCTCTGACCTCAGCATTTCCCCATCCAGGTGGGGACAAATGAGATTGAAATGTGGTTTATTGCATTGCATGTGACTGACTTTGCAATCATGGTTTGAATGTGAAGGGAAAATAGGTTTTCGTTCTTCGTTACATAGATAAAAAAGGTCATTTATCAGACTGTAAAAATAATTTATTCTTCCTTGATCCATCGAGAATGAGCAAATGGACTGCTGCTTAGAGATTGTTTGGAGTGAATTACATGGTCAATAGTTCCAACTATCAAGAAAACTGGTGTTTAATGCAATTCTGGGATACACTTTAATGTACAAGGGCCTGCAGATACCACTCAAGACGGGCTCTCATCATTAAAGTGCAATCATGTGAAAGGTGGAATGGACTGAATACCCAAGAAATATTTACTATGACTTTTGGATTAATTTTTTTGACATGAGACCCAAGTTTTTAACTTGAGCATTCAGCATGAGGCTGCTGAATTCAGGGGTGAAGTGAGGGGTATGCGGAGATGGCCTGTATTTTGGAGGTCCTGAGGAACTCAAACTCAACAGCAGGAGCGGGCGCAGCGCAGAGTCCTTCTGGGCATGAAACTGGAACTGGGAGCTGAACTGGCTTGAAACCCCAGCTAAAATAAGCCCATAAATAAACCAGGGAGAGGCAGTCTGTTTTTGCAGAGCTTTCAATCTGCATAGACAAGAGGAAGAGAAGAAGATATGGAGATGTGAGGGGCCAAGGTCTCATAGCTGTCCATTAGAAGGCGGATGTCCTGACAGATGAAGTCTCACCCACTCTGCTAGTCTTGGCTGTGCTTGTATCGTTGCCTGCAGTATTAAAATCTGTTAAGAGAATGCTGCCTCCTTTTTGATCTACCTCAAAGACATAAACTGAGTTTAAAAATGATTTTGCTGGATGGATGCTCATGTAGAAGCTTAGACATTTCTGAGCTAGCATGGGTTTTTATGTTGGATGTTTTAAGTTCTTGTTGCAAAGGGCACTATTCTACACTGTAGGAGATGGAAGGGAGCAGGAATATAGGTGTGGAGCAGGATTATAGGTGTCCTCACCTGTCCTTGGTGCATTTGAAACCCTTCAGGGAATGTGACAAGGTGTCTGCTATGACCCTGCGTGCCGCGACAGATTTGTATGACTAGCTGCGCATCCTCTTTTTGCACGGAAATTTCAAGCAGGGGGAAGCAGGTGAACATCATGCATTCAGCCTTTAAACTGCTGTTTGCCACATGAACTGGCCTTCATTTAAGTGGTGGCAGGACAGGAAAATCTTACAGCCGGAGTGTAGTTTTGTAATTGGTCTGTAGAGTTGAACTACAGGCCAAGGGCACCTGTCGGACCTGCACAGGAGAGCGCTCTGTTGAAGCCTGTGGAACGTGGTATTTAGCCTATAAGACCGTATAGTCAAGCCATCGAGTTTTAGCCCCTCAAGTTTCAGCCTAGTCTGCTAGTTGAGAGTGAGATGTGGATTCCATTAGATAACTGGACCCAATCCAAAGCCTGCTGAAACTAGAGTTTTCTGTATTTTCAATGGAATAAGCCTGTTTTTAAAGTGCAGCTATCTGAATTGATAAAAAAGAGTTACTTTGTGATATTGCCTTGATTACCGTTCTCCCTGAAGATTTCGAATAATGAACATTTCTATGGCACTGTACAATTCACATCTCACTTCATGGTGTCCCCACGAATGGCTGCAGATGCTATTTCTGTTTTACCTTTTTATTTGAACTGGAAATGTTTCAGTGACTTTCCAAATGTTCTGAGCTCTTCATTGGCAAAAAACATTTATAGGCAATGATGATCAAATGCACATGTTATGGTTGTGCCTGGCTGGTTTGATGGTTATGTTTGTCATTTTCTTTTCACCCTCAGCTTTATATTCAGGCCAGACGCCCTGAGAATCTGACCTTATCCATTGCCAGAGCAGCATACCATTCCCATCCCTTGCAGCTGCAAGGCGTGAACAGAGGAGCACCGTACCAGCAGTACCAGCCCGTCGTCATGCTCGAGCAGGCTTATATCATCCAGTGGGATGGCAGAGCACCTGAGGATATTATCCTGTACCCGATCAACTTCAACAGGTACTGCCCTGTGTTTTTTAGAAAACATTCTGTTTTCAAAAGATGTGGAGCTTTAACAATTTCCCAGGTTATTCACAAGTGACCTTTCAAATGTCTCAGCAATTTCTGAGAGCGTGGAAGCAAGGTGTTAATGGCTGGTGCTTACAGATGCAAGGAGATGCCTCTGCTTTCACTTTATTCCAGCTTTTTTGATGTGCGGAGACGTTTCTCTTTCCAGAAAGTTTTGGAACAGAATCCAAGAAAGTCCTGGCCTTCTGTGCCTGAAATCCCTCCAGAAGAGCTCTGGCTCTTGTTCCTTTGTTTGTACTAGTTGCAGCACACATAATTTATCTCCCATGTATATAAAGTGCAGAAATACATCAGAATGTGCACAGAGCTTTGCATCTTCTGTAATCCAAACAGCACTGCAATCACTTTTTTTTTTTACATGAAGTTTAAAAATGTTAGCACTCAATACAGCAAAGTTGTAGGTTGTACTGTATTTATTTGCCATGTTTTCTTTTAGCGTTGTATAAAAGCAGGGTATATCCATTTCAGATACCACTTTTTCCCTTGCAATCTGCTTCATTTTGCATAATATCATTTACGGTTTTGAGTACTGGTTCTTCTTACCTTAGTGAAATTACTTGTGCTTTGCACTGGTACAACTGTTAAGAGGAAGTCCTGCAATCCAGTTCTTTGCACAGATGAGATACTGCAAGAGGTGAGCACCACAAAAAACCTGGCCATCACCTTGGGTTCTCCAGTTTATGTGAGTCCTCAGTTATTGATAAAAATGCAATACCATCAACGGACGGTTATGCAAATGAAATCTTCCACGATTGCACACAGCCCAGCCACACACAGGCTCAGATTTGCAAAGCAGGTTTTAGATAGCTGGCATGAAAGAAGTCAGAGGCACTGAGGCCGTGAAGCAGCCCGTACTGCTGGTAGATCTGGCGGGTTCCCAAGTCGATCCAGTGTTATGCACCAAACCCCACACCCATCCACTGCTCCTTCAGCAAAGTGCCACTTCCGTGGTTTTAGCCTAGCACAATTTTGGCAAAAGCTTGAGCTCTATTCAGTTCCCCTGAACTTTGGAGCTGAAGAAATTTGGGGAAAAATATAGTCCTTGGTTCCCATTATGAAGCCCCATGGAATTGTAGATGAGAAGGGTGACGTTTCCTTTTTATATATGCCCATTATAGTGAGTGACATATACCTGGTACTCTTGATTTAAAGGTGTAGTAGCTGTAGGGCCATGACCGAGTCACTGGAGGATCAGTGTTTGGCCACTTCTGTCACAGAGGAGCTATTAGAATTAAATCACTGTTTTCCGTATTAATATATCTTTGTGCACTTTAAGGAAGAGGAAAACCCATTAGTCAGTCATGGACAAGCTGAGCTTTGCAATTACTATCTGTCTTAAAATGATTAGCTATTTCCTTGCAATTGCAGAGCTAACCACTCTGCCGGGTAACTGGTGGTTATCACTCTGCAAATTAATGCTTGCTAAAGCTTTGGCCCACGCTCTTCAAGCACAGATTCAAATTTGAAGGTAGCACTGGGTCTTTGGTAAAACTCAGCTTGAAGTTTAGCTCTTGTTCAAGCATCAACTTAACTGCATTTTACTGTTGAAAACCACAATGCGGTTGTGGTTCTCTTTGTCTTGTGTGAAACCAGTTGTCTGAACAGGGCAAAGGTTGGTAGATATTTCTGATTCAGAAACAATTGGCAAGGTGCGTGTTTTGAAGAACTATAAACAAGAATTATACTGTAATGAGGGAAAACCACAATTTTACTTCATTTCACTTAAAGCATCTTGCTAAGAAATAATTGGGAATGAAATGTGTGGCTGCTCTGTGTAGACCTCAAGTATGCTGGATGCTAATGACTGTGAGACTTAAAGCTGATGCAATGGCAATTGTGAAATGTCCAGACTGCATGCAAAAACACGGAGAAATGAGATTCCCATGGAAGGGTTAAGCGATTGAGGTGAAAAAGAGGGTTTACAGGTTTGAAGGAAAGCAAGTGCCCGCCTAAACAGTTACTTGTAAGACTTTTATTAAACATTACTTTCTAATCATTTTTGGAATGGAAAAAATCTCCGACTGTGGAGACCAGAGTAATTAGAATTAGAAAATCAGGGAAGACTTTTACCTGTCTCAAGTGGCTTTGTTTTATTTGTTCTTTTAAAATCCAAAATACTGAATAATCTGCCAAAACATGAGCTCTTAAGATAGCAACATCTGTCCAGAATATGTGGTGCAAAAAAGAAAAGTTTGATGAACATTAATAGCAATATTCTAGGATTAATAATTTCATACACAACCAAGTGAACAGCTAAACTATTTTTAGTCTTGTCATTGTAAAATGATGGATAGATATATCTGGGATGCTGCCTTGCAGCTAGACAGCCCTCACGCTTCTGGAGTGATTTGCTCTATGCTGGCTAAAGGAAGGTCAGAAGGGAAATAAGGAATTTGACAGGGAGATGTGTACTAGGATTTGGATTTCTGTGGAGGTCAGGCGTAGCACCGATGTTGAATACTTGCATGGTTAACGCTTTCCCTGCCTCTGAAGCACTGTAGAAAGACCCAACAGAAGTCATGCCAGTTCGGACATCTATTGAAAGACTGGAACGTCTGGATTCCTGGGGTGGGCAGGAGCTGGTCGGGATGAATTCACATGACTCAGCTGAAATTGGCAGCTGCTCTCTGTGAGCTGCGAATCTTGTCCAGTGAGTTCAGAGGCACCGCTCGGGTGGATTTACTCAGCGGAGCAGGACACCAGTTAGAGCACAGTCACCGAGCAGATCTTTTTCCTTCTATCGCGGGCACCTGAACGGTTGCTGCGGTGTTTTGTGTCTTCCTCATACTGATTCAAACCGTGTTTAGAGTAATTCTTCAATTTCTTCACTTCCATCAAAATATGTAGCTAAACCAAACAGAATTGCTGTGTCTCCACGTGCTGCCATCTGCGGCCATGTGGTACAAGCAAGCTCTTCAACGCATGCCAACTTCCCTCCCAAAGAGCAGTATACTTGTCTGCATTCCTCGCTAGCTGACTGATGGGCAAATAAAAAGCCACAGCAGAGATCCGCAGGCTGTGTTTTCAGGCTGCTGGGGAACATAGCTGTCTCGGCAGAAATGCCCTTATTAAGCTATAGATAGGGTTCCCTGTCTAATGGCCGGGAGTTTCCTTGTGAGGATGGGAAGGCGGCTGGGTATTGATGCTTCTGGCAAGAGCTAATGCAGGACAAGTAGCTTCTGAATGTTTTGGCAAGTGAACAGAAGGAGAACGCCAGCTGGAATTTTAATGACCAGGAGTGAAGTGTGCTCCAGAATCAGTCAAGATCTGCTGAGGATTGCTCTCATCAGGCATAAAGCATGTGCAAAAACCTTCATGCACAGGAATCTCAAACCCCTTCTCCATAGGCTTCATCTCTTTGTTGGAGCAGTTCCCACCCCCTCAGAGCTGTTTGTATGTTTTCTTAGTTTTTTTCTGCTTCACAGAAGAATGAGGATTAACTGTAAGGCCGAGTTAAGGGCTTTCTCAAAGTTACTATCCTGGAGCACAAAGACCCGCAGAGAACATCAAGCTTGTTGTGAGAGTGGGGAGAGGCTGGTAAGCCAGGAGGAGAGGATAGACAACATTATTTGGTTGCAAGTAAGTGCCTCCTTTCAGGTGCTGGAAACCAGTACAAAGACTGGCACTTCATACAGTAAGCAAAGTCAGAAATGAAGTTCTTCAATTTAATGACCTAGGCTTGTGTGTGTGCAAATTTTCTAATCACAGAAGCTAAAGCAAATACTGTTATCAAAGGCACAGTGCTGTTCAGTAAACCAGCCAGACTTCTTTGTGCTATCAGCAAATCTAAAGATAAGAATTAAATCTCCTCAAAGCACATATCTGAAGTATAGTGTAATAAGTTGTGTTGTTGAAACAGCCTGGAAAGCAGTGGCAATTAGATGAAACATTCCTTGTTTTTAATGAGCACAGGCAAATATCTCTATACTTGGTCTGTTAAGGCTCATGGGGGAGGGTTTTCCCTTATTAGGGCTCTCTGCTGTGGTTTGATAGAGAGAATTCAGGGAAATGCGAGTAGCTAACAGTATAAGAGGGTATATTTTGTAGGTAGATTGCCACAGTCCTGCAAGCAGGGGCTTTGCTCTGTACTGCACCTCTGCAGAGAGATGCTGTCTCCAAGGACAGTGCAGGGCAGCCTTCCCCAGGCTCTCTTCATTGGCACCCTCTTAAGCTTCCCCTGGAGCGGTACAGGGAGGCTCATGACATCGATGTTCTTTGGTGCCTTGTTGCAGGAGCTGGATCCTAGTGAGAGCCCTTAAAAAACAGAAATTGGCAGGGGAGGGCTAAATTTCTTGTCAGCAGCAAGTAAACGGGCAGATGTCCGTGTGCATGCCTGGCCACGTGTTCAGCCTTTCCCTCTGCCATGGTGTTTGTGCAGGGATGGGCACAGGTGCTCGCCTCGGCCCCCGTGTTTGCTAGGCTGGAGTCCTGTGCTGGGGCTTGTTATCATACTCACCAGTGAATAATCTCAGTTATCTGAAAATTCAAGAGCCTGGAATGAGCTTGTGCCTGAATTCTTGATTAAAAATAGTGTAGCCTTTGAACCCTGAGTGATATAAAGCCTTCAGGATGCTGCAGCCCATCCAAAGGTGGAGATTTCAGTGCAAGCAAACTTATGCAGCCCACGTCTGCACTGAGACTCTGGAGGACTCATTATATTTGTCTTTGTCAGGGTTATGTAGGTAGGTGTTTTTCCTACGGCTTCTTATTCAATGCCAGTCTGATTCGTACTTTCAGCTACTTGTCGTTTTTGCGATTAAATTCCTTAGCGGTGACAAGGTCTGGAGGAAAACAAAGATAACAAGACAAGGCTAGAATGTGCTTGTTGCAGACTTGCCCAGTTTATGGATATTTCCTAAATTGTTTCTTTTTCAGATTAGTTCTAAATGAGCTTTTCCTCTTGCTTCCCAGATTGATGAATGCACAGGAAGGCAAAATTAGTATTTCAAAGTGGAGCTAACAGTTTAAGGCTGTGGCTGCTTTCTTGTACGTACATGAGTTCTGACCTCAATCACCCAGATCTGGATGTAATACAAGTAACACCAGCACTATTTCCAATAACAATAAGTGCTACTTGGGTTTCATAGCCTGCCCCTCCCGATAACATCGGTAATTCAGAGTTAATCATCCACACAACACAGAAGTCAGCAGATATATTTGAATTCCCTTCTGTCTGTTTAAATCCCTTAAATTACCCGCAGGTCAACCTGTGGATGAAAGCCACAAGATATTTTTTTAGAATTGGAAAGAAGCTAAAACATTTGCCAGAACACCAGGTTGCGGATTTCACTGGTTTAGTACAGCTGGGCCGAAGCGGGTGCCGATGTCACCGTGTTCAAGCGATCCTACAGCCCCGTCTTTGCCTCCTGCCTGCAGCCCTTGCTGCTCGCTGTCCTTCATGGCCTGCGCTTGCAGCTGGCCTGGTGGCAGCGGCCAGGATTGACAAGGTGACTCTGAGGACACATGTCCTTCCTGAGCTGATCACTTTACAGCATGAATTAGATCAATCTGAGCATCAGGCAGTCCCCAGCTGGCCGTGGCAAGCCAGGCTGCTTGTCACTTTGAAGCCTGGCACATGAAACCTGAAGGTTTTTCCTTGCTTTTGCCCTTCTCATGGCCTATGGAGTGGGGCATGGGGCTCCTCAGGGCCACCAGCCTCTCCTGACCTGATGTGCATCCGAGGCACAGCAGAAGAAAAACAGAAAACACACAATAGTCAGTGACAGAGTACTTAGGAACGCTTAAAAAAAGATACAAATTGAATTGGGATGTGATTCCTCCACAAAAGCATGTAGGGTGGGAAAAAAAAGATGATAAGGTGATGTACTGTATTTAAACACAGGAAGTTCTTATTTTTGCTTGAACACAATTGTCTGCAAGCCGAATGCTGTTGGAGTCAGACGCTGGTTTCATGAGTATGAGCAGAAGTTTACCTTGGGGTAGGATCCATTCTATAATTTGATGAGCTTCACAAAAGCAAAAATCAGTCTTGCCTAAGGAGGCACATGGGTAAAACAAAAAAAATTAATTTATGTTAAGAGATGGCCTATGTTTTTGAATTTTTAATGGTATTTCCTAAATGGCAGTATTTAGGAAAGGCATTTAAATCCCAATACACACAACTCCAGTTAACTAAACACAGACCTAACTTGTTACTATCCCCACAGCAAGTGGTCTTCCAGAAGAGTCTATCCTTAGTAACAAGCTCCTGAAAAAGAATTGCTGGATGCTTGCCCAGTAGCCATGTCTGTCATCGCAGGGGGTTTGGATGTGTTTAATGGACTTGAGTTGAAGACAGAAAATTAAAAAGAAATCTAGAGAAATAGAAGGAGTGAGCGGCAGCTGCGGGGAGCCGGTGGGAAATGTGGGTTCAAGGGAAAGAGCTTGAACTGAGAGAAAGTGGTGAGGACATGGTCAGGTTCCTTGAAGCCCTTTCTTCACTCTTCTCAGCACCTGTGATATATGGGGGTATTTCTCACTCCATTTTCCCCACCAGTGATGCTGGTTGGAGAGGAGGTGGCTTGTCCTGAAAGCAGGTTTTGTGCCAGAGGAGATTCAGCCTGGTGCTGGGCAGGTTGTTGTGAGGTTGGGAGACATTTTTTGGAGAGAAAAAACAGCTGTAAGCTGGCTGAAAGCAAGGAGCATTGACCTCCTGTGATTTGTTCTTGGGGTGGGTCAGAGGGTGAATGGGACTTTGCCTTTTTTGTCTTTTGAAGTTCAAAATTCAGCCTGTGAGAGACAAACTTAGCAAAGCAGCACGTGGGGATTTCTGCTTAGATCCCTTCTGATGAACAGGAAAATTTCAAATTCCCACTTGTCTCACTCGCTTTGAAAGTCCACCTCACGTAGATGTTGACCAAAATGTCAGAGGAGTTGTTTTTAAAGAGGAGTAATAATAGTTGAAGGAGACTGACTCACTGGATGAAAGTCTCTTGTTTTTTTCGAGCCCAAGGAAAAAATAAGTAATTTTTAGTTGTACTCTATGGCATTCCCTCATTAGCTTACCCCAGATTTTCATCAGTGAGATCAGCTTTTGGACTGTGCACTTCCATGGTCATCAGCTACGTGACACACCGTGTCAATAAACATGGTGGAAATGTTTTCTAGAGTTATATTCACCACCTTAGAAGTTCCCTTAGCTAAAATACAGCCAAGATTGACATCCAGCATAACCAGCAACACCAGCGCTAGATCATACCCCTTTGCCCAAGACTGATACTCCGTCCGATGTAGTCAAGGGGCACATTCACAATATTGAACAAGTTTTATTTCCTCTCCCAGGCGGTGAAAGTCCCAGACGCACTCTTTCAATGTTTACTCCAGCCAAATCTCATCTCCAAGTTACATGACTCACTTCACATCCCACCACTCACAAAAGTCTCCCCTCCTTTGCCTGCTTGATCATATTTCTCTGAGTGGCTTTGCCTTTGGGAGTTCGGGGTTGAGCTCGGGGGGTCGGTCCGAGGGTTGTAAATGAGGTATGTATGTGTGGACGTGCAGATCTGTATCTACCATATGTCCAAGAACAGGAAACCTCTTGCCTGCTTTTTTTGCCTTTCCTTGTCGTTTTTTGCTTTTGCTTATCCCAGGAAGCCTGCTCATTGCCAAAACGTAAGAATACTTGTTTAACACTTTGCCTGATGTTTTTGCTTCACCTGAAAGAGCCAGAACTGCAAATGCTAATACCCTGGTTAAAAAAGAAAGGCTTCTTGGGTTTGTTTCATCCAGCCATTTCCAAAAGGAAATAAACAGGCTTAAGTACGTTCATAAAAATGCATGAAATGCACTGTGGGGATTGCTGAATGGCAGTAATGGAGGGGCAGAAGTGTCAGGTTTTGTACATGCTGGTGTCAGCAGACTCTCAAAAATTTTCCAAGTGGTGTTTGAAACCATTAGGATCCACTACACACTGAATTATTGCTAGTGTGTATTTAGCCTTTCTCCTTCAAATGCCAATATTTTTTTTTTTTGTAGAAACACATAGGAAAATGTTGGCCTAATTAAGAATAAGAATTAAAAAAAGAAAGAAGAGTATTTCTTACTTCTAAAATGAACTGAACTTAATCACTAGGAAAGATTGTGAACATAGTTACTTAGTTTTGGGATGAAAATATCTGAAGTATCCCAAGTTAGTTTCCTACGCGTGTTAATATGGGTTTCACTTAAACTGACAGCTAATTCCAAAGTCAGAGTTTCCACCCGAGAATATTTTTATTTGTTTCTCTTGCAAGAAACTCCTAACAATGGAAGCTTTAAAAAAAAAAAAAAAAAAGTTTTGTGTATTTGTATTTCCCCTTTGGACAGCTTTTTCGGTATCCGTAGTCTCACTTCTCCCCCTTGTTTTTAAA
>Ga0181612_156698_pt1:0-15000 | contig 18585 bp, 8 predicted proteins | sample HoacroProtozoa21_FD_119630 | JGI IMG/M metagenome (GOLD analysis project Ga0181612, IMG submission 119630) | Hoatzin crop microbial communities from Cojedes, Venezuel. Combined Assembly of Gp0051906, Gp0051904, Gp0051908
CCAACTTCAGAAAAATGCGTTTACTTAGAAGAACTTAGTTGTAAGAAAGATTCACTAAAAGAGAGTTGATTGTGTTTTAACCAAATCCAGGAAATTCCACCCCTTATTCTATACCATCTACGTCATGCTCAAATCACTGTTGCTTCTTCCAATGTTGAAATATATATATATATACATATATATAGACATACATACATATCACTAGGTTATTGTTCATCTTTTTACACAAAAAGTTCACTGAGTTCATTTATTTTATGACTGTGGGTTTCTCTCTGTCATAGCAGTCTTTCTGGGCAGGAGAGATGGTGTGTAATCTGGTGTGGTTTGTGCACAAAGATTGCGGGTTAGAGATGTCAATCTTGGGGAAGTTACTGGATGCCACTTCATGAAGCTAGCTCAGGTTGCATCACCACTGCATTAACCTGGAAGACACTTACTGAATGCTGTTAGTATCATGTAGCAATTAACATCATACTGTTCAAAATTCAGTATTCTCACCAAGAATCAGATTTCCTTCAGGTATGCATCAGACTTCACCGTCCTTCAACAACACCCACAAAATACATCCAGGCCCTTGAGGAAAAACAGTCCCATGAACATGTTTGCCTTTGCCCAAAGCAGGGATAACCCAGACGGTTTTCCCCAACATATTCCTTTCATGCACCATAGGGACTTTACCCCCTTCTACTGTACGTAAAAGATCCGACTGAGCAGGGCTATCTCAAGTGCTTGATTCCCTTGTTTTGACTAACCAGGCTGCTTGTGCCAAGTGTTTATCCCAGTTTTCAAAAGTTCCACCTCCCGTTGCTTTAGGGTAGTTTTTAACAATCTTTTGTATTTTTCAGTCTTCCCAGAGGCTGGTGCATGATAGTGGATGTCATATACCCACTCAATGCCATGTTCTTTGGCCCCGTTGTTTATGAGATTGTTTTCAAAATGAGTCCCACTGTCTGACTTAATTCTTTCTGCAGTGCTGTGTCACCGTAGGACTTGCTTTTCAAGGTCCATCATGGGGTTCCAAGCAGCGGCATGAAGCACAGGATAAGGATAGGTTTTCAGCCATCTGGTGGTTGCCTCCATCATTATAAGCACATAGTGTTTACCTTGGTGGGCTTGAGGGAGTGTGATATAGTTAATTTGCCAGGCCTCCTCATATTCATATTTCAGCCACCACCCCCTCTACCACAAGGGATTTAACCGCTTGGTTTGCTTGGTTGCAGTATATGTTTCACAATTGTGGATAACCTGGGCAATAATCTCCATGGTTAAATCCACCCCTCGGTTGTGAACCCATCTATATGTTGCGTCTCTTCGTTGATGACCTGAAGCATCACGGGCCCACCAAGCTAGAAAAAGTTCACCTTTGTGTCACCCATCCAAACTCACCTCAGCCATTTTAATCTTAGCAGCCTGATCTGTCCGCTGATTTTTTTGATGTTCTTCAGCGCACCGACTCTTAGTAACATGAACATCCACGTCACATACTTTCACAGACAAGTTCTCTAGCTGGGCAGCAATATCTCACCACAATGAGGCAGCCCAGATGGGTTTGCCTCTGTGCTGCCAGTTACTCTGCTTCCACTGTTTTAGCCACACCCACAAGGCATTTGCCGCCATCCATGAGCCAGTATAAAGTACTTTCCACTTTTCCTGTTCAGCAATGTCTAAGTCCAGCTGCATGGTTCTTACCTCCACAAACTGTCTTCATCCACCTTGTCCCTCACCCACTTCTGTGATTTGTTTTGTAGGACTCCGTACTGCAGCTTTCCACTTACAATGTTTTCCTACAAGATGGCAGGATCCATCGGTGAACAAGGCATACTGCTTTTCATTCTCCGGTAGTTCATTATATGGTGGGGCTTCTTCAGCATGTGCCATCTCCTCTTCTTCTGGTGACACTCTGAAGTCTTTTCCTTCTGGCCAGTCCATGATTCCTTCTAAGATTCCTGGCTGACTGGAGTTACCTCTTCGAGCCCACTGTGTGATTAATGCATGCCACTTACTCCATGCAGCATCAGTTGCGTAGTAAGTAGCAGAAACCTTTCCCTTGAACATCCAACCAAGTACTGGCAGTCAAGGTGCTAGGAGAAACTGTGCTTCAGCATCAATCAGTTCTGAAGCAGCTCAAAATCCTTCATATGCTGCTAATATTTCTTTTTCAGGTGGAGTGTAGTTGGTCTCAGAGCCTTTATACTCTTGGCTCCAAAAACCTAAGGGTCAAACCCGAGTCTCACCTGGTGCCTTTTGCCAAAGGCTCCAGGTATGACCATTGTGTCCAGCTGCAGTGTAGAGTACATTTTTAATATCTTGTACTGCCTGGACTGGTCAGAAGGCTACTGCATGCACAATCTCTTGCCGAATTCAGTAAAAGAGAATTGGTTCTGTTTTAACTAAAACCATGGCACTAGTACTTAGTAAACAAACAAACAAGCAAACAAGCAAACAAAAAAAAACTAAGAAGATTGATGGCCTGATGGTCATAAAATAACTGAATAAAATTTAGCCCAGAGTCATAGTACGAGTCTTCCTGGAAAAAGGCAGAAATACCAAGCTTTTGGCTTTCCTTGAGGATAGTTAAGGATCTGTGTAGCATGTATAGATATTTTGACAGTGGCAAAATACTGAATCAATGCCACAGGTTTTCACAGAGACCAACCTTTGGGAAATGACCAACCTCAATAACACGTGCTGGGCAAGTTCCCACATCATCAGCTCAAGCACTTCCTTGCTCGTAGTCCTAGTGAAGAACTCTGTGCAGCCAGTTTGGTTTGCACACTTTCTGCCAGAGATCCCCTTCCCAAATCTGACTCTTTGGGTTGCGCGACTCTAGCCCCGTGGCTGAAAAGCAGCAGCACGTGGCTGTTACCCCAGTCCCTTTTAGAACTGTATTTCATTAGAAGAGATAATAAGAGGAATTGTGCACTGTCGGTACTTGACATTGACCCATCTGAGAAGAACATAAATCATATGGGACAGAGAAGCACATTGCCTGTGTCAAACAAGCCAATTGTATTGTTTCACTCACAGAGGAGAAAAATGAGATTTGAATACTACCACATTTCAATGAAGTTGGATAATAAAGAAGCTTAAGTCCACAAAAAACTCGTTCTGTTAGGAAAGAATGGAGAAGGAGAAATAGTGCAAGCAGGACTTGGAATGCTGGACTCAGAACCTTGACAGCAGGCACATGGAAGAAAAGAAAGGATTTCAGGAATCTTAAAAAAAAAATTGAAAAAGGGAAGAAACAAACAAAACCCCAAACCACAGGAACCTGAGCACTGTGGTAACTAGTTGAGAGCACAGCACTACTGAACCCTGGTGACTATTAATTCTGCCAAGAAACAGGGAGCAACCAATGTAAGTAAATTAAATTGAAGCAAATGGATGCATGCTACAAATGGGGCAATTTGTCTAAAAGGCTTTTGAAAAACGTTAATGAAGATTTTCTGCAGGGTAAGCCAGTATAATTGTGGTGCACTCTATATTGATTATACAAGAGAAGAAATCTAAGCTAAGACTTCATGCTGATAATACCTTGTGAAGCAGGGCTAAATGTTGTTTCTTGGACTATTTAAGTTGGAAAATGAAGTGCTGCTGCCATTTTTTATACTTTTTTTCTTATTTTTCATTATGAATTTGGGAAGATAGTTAGATATCATCTGTAAGCATCATCTATAATGATCTTACAAAAAAAATTATGTATCATTGCCAAGATATAGCTTTTGTAGCTGGAAAGAGAAACATAAGCCATGTAAAATCATCAGAACTTCAATTGTAAATGAAAATTATGCTCCTCTACTTTCTAAAAATACCTATTCAAAGCAAACAAAAAAAATATCAATATTTTTGGGTGATAAAAAAATTAAAAAAAAAACAGTTTAGCATTAATCTGTTTGAAATACTGTCATCTTTTATTTGTTTGAAGATGGTTCGTTCTTTTCTGTTGGAATATTCTGCTTTTATACTATAAGGAAAGGGAAAGAAAGGAATGACTGAACACAGCTAGATTGTACTTAGAATAAAGAGTCTTGTGATAGGTGCATGAATTGCAGTCTCTAAGCTTGTTAATGACCATTGCATCTGCTCCCAGTCAAGGTGCAAGATAAATATGTTTATCCCATCTAGATGTTTAAGTGACAGAACACAACATCTGGTGTAAGACTTCTTACAGTAAAACATGCCAGTGAGTCACCAAAATGCCAGACGACAGTTATTGTTCCTTAGTCAAGTACTAGGAGACAATATATTGGCCTAACAAGAAGGTATTTTGTCTTCAAGGAAACAAAATAATTTTTATGATAGTGGAGATATACAGCCAGTCTATGATTTCAACAAGGAGGAAACAGGGTTATCTTAGAAAAATTAAAATCTATCTGACTTTCAGGGGCACTTTAAAGTGGAAACAAGCTTAAAAATTAAGATATCGCACAAAGATGAAGTAATATGCTGATGAAGGCTCTCTGGCAGGAAGGACCTAAGAGATCAACCTGTCAGGGCAGAACAGCATATGCATCTGAATGACACGTCTTCTGATCTAACAGGAAGCATGTGTAGATTAAGCAAATTTTCTCTTTCACTTTCTCACTTATCCTTCAAAAACATCGATACTTGCAATAACTTATGCAATTGGTAACTGTGACACTGCAATAAGTGTTATTTATATGGTACCTTTGCCTAAGGTAAGCATTACTTAAATTGGTAACAGAAAAGACTTCCTTACCAAACAAAATGGTAAATCCATAAACTGAGCATAAAGCATCTCAAATACCCAGTTCTCCAGCACATTCCTTCATTCACTTAAAAGGCTGCAGTGTAGACATAGTTCAGTGCAGTGGCCAGAGGAGGAACTAATACTACGATCTTCAAAGAAGCTAAGTGTCTTCTAGTAAAAAATAACATCCAGGAAGACTCTTTAGCATATAGTGAGAGATCAAAGTGGAAACCTGAACTTCAAGGGCTGCCAGGGTATGTACGAGCAGTGCCTCTATATCTCTGCACTCTTTTAGTTCATGTGGTGAGAACAGTGAAAAAAAATACTGAAGTTCTGCTGCTTTTCCGAATTCTGCCTGCAACCATTAGAAACTTATTGCAAAGTATTTTTTCCTCCAGGTTGAGAGGAGGGCTCTGTATATGCCATGAACTGCTAGCAGCATGTCAAACACAATCTCCAGTCAATACCTCAAATGAAACTGCTTCTTTTCTGCTGGCACATATGAGATGGGGTAGATTCCTCAGTGAAATAATGAGAAATGCTCACCTGTGACTACCCTAGTCAGTTACTTGTTAGGTAAACTCTATGGGATTTTTTTACCTTAATAGAAGTTCTTAAGCAGTGATATGTACTCTGAAGGTTCGACTGAGATAAGTACCAAACTCTAGGTACCCTTCAGAGTTTCCTATTGCTCATTCTCTGGGTACTGTTATTGAATGATTACCAGGAAGAAAAAAAAGAGGTTTTTCAGTAAGGAAAAATGAAACACTTTATTTTTGAAGCCTGAATTTAATAGCCGTATCATCATTCGCATTTTCTTGAAGAGATTCTACATCATTCTGTCATAACAAGGCTTTTAGTAAAGCTCAGGATTAGAAGTTGCCATTGTATAACCCAGCTTCAACAGAGTGCAGTGGCTGCACATAAACTGGTGCAAGTCAAATTGAAAGAAAAAATGGTGGATGTTAATCTCAACTTAAATTAGCCCTGGAAAAGCAACAGGCTTTATGATGAAGTTGATTGGCAACATCAGAAGAAAGCACAGTAAACACAATTATAGATCATTTCATTATCAGCTAGACCCTAAGACAATTTCAGAAAAGGTAATGAGCAATGGTAGAAAGCTGCAGCTTGTTTATTAAATGCAATTAAAGCAAAATCTCCAAGTTCATTACTTAAAGTACAATAACATTCTAAATGTTTTGGGACTTAGCTTGGAGATTTTCCTGCAACAAATACGGTACAGGAGGAACTGAGCAGAGCAGAGGTGTGGAGGAAGCAGAAGAAAATGGAAAGGTGACATTGAAAAGACTGTGCAGCTGGTAAGAACAGAGAAGCAATATATGGAAGAGGGATCATGACAGGATGTCATTCAATTGATTTAAGTTACAATAAAACTGGACAGACATGGTGTAAACCAAAAACGTAGGAGCCAAACAAACAGATAATGACTGTAGAGTATAACTTACCATAGCCATTACCTGTGAGTTTTGCTGGTGAAAATACTCTAAATTGAGCAGTACTGCAACACGGGAAGGTAGAACTCAAGAAGAAAGAACAGTTTTCCATAGTAAAAATATAGCCTTTTACCTTCATTCTCCTGGTCCCATAGACTAGGACATTTAGAGTATTATAAACTATTCCTTCAATGAATATTCTTTATGTAGAGACTAGAGGATCCATATGTACTGAGTGGTAGTGCCAGAAAGGCGTACTTTGAATTTTCATTATATAAGCAAAGTATTTGTTTCTTATTTTGCTGTTTGTACCTTCAAAAAGAATGGATCATAAGTCCTCCACAGATGCTGGTTCAAATAGACACGGAGTACTGCAGCATCTTGTGGAAGGGGAGAAATCATTTAAAGACATGAAGGAAAATATTTGGGAACTAATAGGTTACGTAGAGTGGTCAAAGATATTACTTCATTCTGTGCTCCAAAGAAGGTTTAGGGTTTGTGCTCTGCTTTTATTCTGAACATCACTCATCTAGAAGAAACTGAAATACCAGTCTCCTTGCACAAGCTGTGTCCTGATCACTAAAGCTCAACCCAGCATTAAAAGGTCCAGCAAGGTAGGACACAGCGATTCCTCTCCCTGCAGGAGCTGAGGTCCACAGCCAAGATACTTCCGTACAGCATGCTGAGGCTTGTGAATGCAATAGGACATGCAGAGGAAGCAGATGACTGAGATGAGAGAAAAGAGACACATTATGCTGAGGAGGGCTCTCTGGCAGAAAGGAACTATCAGATTCCAACTAATGCATAGTGTTATTCACAAAGAACGAAGCTTTGACCGCCAGCTTGTCAGGAGATAACAACAAATCTTTGGATGAGAGGTCTTCTGATCCAGCCGTGAGTCATGTTGAAATGGACTGGCAGGGTAAAGATACGACAGAACAGAGATGCAGCAATAGGGTAGACTGGACATAAAAATTAGTGATAGCAGCAGAGAGAAAAATGAGAAGAAATCTGAACAAAACTGAAGAAAATAATCAGAAAAAGAAAGAAAAAATCAAAAGTTTAATGTGTCTGCCATTACAATTAGAGCCCATCTACAGTTTGCATGGTCCTTAGAAAGGCTGGTTGATAATACATCCATTGGAAAATATTACAGCAATTAAGCAACCTCAGTTGTGGCAGAGACAAACTTGAAATGAAAAAATAAATGAAAGGTAGACAAGAAAGTGCTGTAAAAGTTTGCTTCAACTAGCAAGAGGCAGCTCTAAACATTCAACTCAGTTTTTATGTTTCATATCCTACAGCTAAACTGTGCTATTCCTCAGAAATGCTGACAGAAGCATTATGGCAGCATCCAAATTTATGGGAGCAGGAGCAGCTCTGATCGCCGAGTCACACCATGTAACTAGGACCCCAGCACCTCTCAGACTGGAAAGAAAATAGGTATTATAGCCTTGCCCATTCCTGTCGCATTAATGTACTGCACTGAGATAATTGTCATCAAGGTGTTTGTACAAAGTAATATAAAACGAAAGTGCTTAGTTGTAAGTAGTTTTCAACTGAGTCACATGGAAGGCAGATATTCAACAAATAGGTTTCCTAGTCCACGGCCCACTGAAGTCAATGGCAGCCAGAACTGGGATGTACACAAAGAACATACACAGGATTATGATTTTTCTGAGAGATGCATCTCTTTGTGAATACATAAGTCACTTTGTTAAAAATGAAATTTCACAGTTAAATAAGTAATGAAATTTGGCAGTTAAATAAGTGCCATTTTACTTGCAGGCACAGAAACAAGAAAATCTGGATGTTATGAGACTTATGGATGGTTAGATTTTGGGATTAGACACAAATATATTGAATTGTAGATAAACATACAAACTAGAGGTTAACATGTATCATGACTTAGGACCACCAGTAATTGCATCAAGGTTCAAGAAGTAAAACTTTCTTAGTGTACACCACTGAGAAATTAGTGGGGTTTCTTTCTTTATGAACAAGACATAGGAATTGATGAGGGTATCAGTGTGATCAATGGCATACAACAGAGGGATGCTGCTTCTGTTCAAAACATAAATGTTCCCCCACAAATTTCATGAAATTTCTATTGCTTGCCATTTTACTTTGTCCAAAACTTTTAAATGAAATGTGTACAACCTTCTATCAACTCTCTCAAATATTAAAAATTATTAAATAGACTTCATGTTAGGAGTATTTCCTTTGTTTGTTATTCAATGTTTAACTAATTTAGGTACCTAGAATTATATTTCTAGAGGATCAATAAAGACAAATGTCCACCTATTTTTTAAATAGATTAGGCAAACAAAGAACCGAATAAAATTTTACAGAGGTGGTAACTTTGCCACTGTACCATTAACAAACAGCAGTAAGAATTTGCAAAAAAAGTGAATTTAAGAATATAACACGTTACTACAGAGAAAATAGTTTGATAAGTCAAGTGAGGAAAAACTTACAAGAAACAATACTGCGCCCACGGACCAGCAGTGTGAGAGGTAATCTAGCAATGAGTACAGTGTCCAGCTCTGGAGACTTCAGCACAGGAAAGACACGGACCTGTTGGAGCAGGTCCAGAGGAGGGCCACAAAAATGAATAGAGGGATGAAACAGCTCTCCTATGAGGAAAGACTGAGAGACTTGGGGCTGTTCAGCCTGCAGAACAGTAGGCTGGAGTGAGACCTTAGAGCAGCCTTTCAGTGCCTGAAGGGGGCCTTCAAGAAAGCCGGAGAGGGACTTTTTACTACGGGGTGTAGTGATAGGACAAAGGGTAATGACTTTAAACTGAAAGAGGGTAGATTTAGATTAGATATAAGAAAGAAATTCTTTACTATGAGGGTGGTGAGGCACTGGAACACTGACCTCTATGTAACAGGCACAAGAGTATGCCATTTTTTTTAATGTGCCACCTTGGAAAGATTTTAAAAAGTTCAATCATTAAGTCGATACGATACCTAAAATACCCTGGTATTCTGTCCTTATCTGGATTAGAAACCTGGCCTGTCCTACCAATTTCCGAAACACAACCAATGACCTTTTATCAAACAATTTTTGTAACACCACAATATCAAAGGTGGTTTCCTAGACCATGCTCTTAATAAATAAGTGGCAATTTGCAAACACAACTCAAAGCAGTTTGCAGAAAACTCAAAGCCCACCTATCTCTCATCCTCATAAAGCCAGCAGCTGTCTTCATCAAGCCAAAGGAAGCTATATTGCATGGTCAGAAACTCTGATCACATCACATTTCCTCTGAGGGAACCACATGAGATACACATGTCCACTGTCTAAAAAAGCTCATACCTAGTAGGAGCATTCCAACAGAGAATGAGATTAATATTTTAAAAGCTGTTTTACTGTTTTGAGCTACATTAGAATTTAATTCAACACAAGAAGAACCCCATGTCCTCACACTGCTGCCACTCCCCTAGACACACATCAGAATCTGCTCTGGAAAATGAGGTCTTCACTCAATTAATCTTTTGAAACAAGCTCTCCAGAGTCTGATGTGCACTGAATGAATCCAGGTTGTGCCTCAAGTAATCATTTAAGCTTGCCAAAGACCTCCAGAGCCATTGCAAAAATACTCCCTGCAGGAAAGCCATCAAAATCCTCAGAATCTTTACTTTCGTTTCCTGAAGGGTATTATATTTAATCCAGTGTGCTCCGCACTGTTACTGAAATTATGTGTGTGGAAATAAACAACCATTATGCACCAGAATCAACTCAAACAGACATTCAATAAAGTATGTAGTAATCAGCTACCAGTAGGGGAAAAATGCTTCTGAAAAAATAATTTCTTGATCATTTCAGTCTAGATCTCCACAAAATAGCTTACAAAGATGAACTTCCGAAAAATGTTCATAACTTTGTGAAATAGTAAAACTCCTGGATTCAATAGGAGTACTGTTTCTAGGGCATAAGTAACTGCCTCTTCCCCCCTCGCCCAAAACATACACAGACACATGCACAGTATGCAGCTAACCTCTATTTTAGCTGACTCCTTCTCCCTTCTCTGGCAGACAACTATCTTATCTCCCCCACTTCCACATGAAGATCCCCTTTTCTCTCTTTTTTCTCAGATTATCTTGCTGATATGATATCTGTTTAAATCTAAACCGGTTTGTTGTCAAATTCTATTTATCTTTACAGTTTGCTTTTTCTGCTTCAGACCGGAAAGGCTTGCATACCCACATGCTTGTTTTGCTCCATAAAATATACTGTCTACTTACAAATTTTGCCTGGTGATCACAATTTATTTCTTCACTAAAAATTTTCAATTTTAAAAGATCCTTATCAAAACTGAATACCAAATCTTTTATAACTGCCATATTTTAGGTTCCTGAGTGTACTGCTACCCATTCTTTATTTGATCTGTCCAATATTTCATATCTTATTTGTTGGTAGGAGTATACAGAGCAATGTTGTGCATGGCATTGATGGTTGATGAACCACCCCTACAAAGCTCTTGAAATAAAAAAGGGATTATTGTTATTATCTAAACTGACTTCCTGCTAAAATACAGCGTAGTGCATAGCTTCCTAATTTCTGCGAAACAAGATGTTTTTTGTTTGAGTTATGGTATATTTTTAGGTACCTGTCTTGTGATGACTTTGGGCTATGTCATCTAACTATGGCTACTTAAAAATTGGGCAAGTAGTCTAAATTAGTCATGTAGGCTTCCTTCTAGCTTCTGTGGGCTCCATATTCACTGGTATTACAGACTTCTCCAGAAGGTGATTAATCCCATTCTGAAAGAAGTGTTTAAGACAAGTGAGACAGATTGCTCCCACAAGATTGAGAAGTTACCACCTCCCTTGTTAACTTGCTTGAGTCATTGGTTACAGCCTCACATTACAAATCTTTCACTGTATTACTGATCTGAATATCCTAGTGTCAAACTTCAACCTTTATATCAGCCCTCTACCAGCTAATGTTTTTTAATTTTATTGGGAAGATGCTTCTATGTAACATGTTTATAATACAATTGTTTTTCTTTTATTGGACTTCAAATCTTTTTTATGCTCAGATAGAAGACCAGCAGTCTCATTGAAATGTCTGGAAACTCAAAGTTTTACAATCACTTTCAAGCTGAGTTCATAGATTCAATAAAGTAATTAATTTTCTTCATTAAGAACACTGAATAGATGGATATATTAATGAATTAATCATTTTAAAACCTTTAGAAATCTTTGTACAAAGTCCAGTAGATTGCAATTTGAAAAAAAAGAAAGAAAAAGTGCTAGTCCCTTATTAAATAATAGCTGTATTCTGGCTATTTTCCAGTATTTGCAGACTTTATTCAGTCAGTGGGAGTTTGTCTAACTTATTCTTTATGGTAATTCATCCTACTTGGATGTATGTTGTGGGGTCTTTATCAATTAGCCACTTCTAACATTTTGAATGATTGTTCCTGGTCTAGTCCGTAGACTTCCTATTTCCTTGTGCTTTAAAAGTGATATTGGCAAATATCCATTTTACTCATTTGTTGGAATAGAGGGAGAATAATTGTTTAACCCCTGATACAGGTCACATTTTTTATTATCATTCTTGAGAACTGAGCTGCATAAGGCATTGAACAGACTACTTTCCTGCCCTAAGGAAAAATTTGTATTTTATTAAAGTTATTGACTTATACTAACTCTTTCTAATAATGACTGCCCTCCTCAACATAGTGGAACAAGAAGTAGTTGCACTCCAGCAGTCGATACAGCTGCACAGAAGTGTTTATATACAGAAGGATTAAACAGAAAAGGTGATCAATTTTCTTCAGCAGAAGTCTTGATTTGCACCCGTTCAAAACTTCGGCTCTACACTGGAAATTCAGGACAAATACTGCAATGAATGCTGTAAGAAATCCTGATACAGATTGTTCATCCATTATCAGTTTGTCATTTTCCCTTGAGATTACTATCTCATTTCACCTTTTTGTCTATTCTTTGCTTTAAAGGTCTTGTGGAAAGGAAATAAAGCCATGAGACACAGGTCTGCTACAGGCTGATCAAAATGCCTGGGCTCAGCATTTTGACATTCCACCTTGGCAGATCAATGTTTTCTTTCTATGCCTCCCTATGTTTTTCGCAAAAATGAATTTTTCTACAATTGTGTAATGAATGTTTGCAAACTATGCAGCAAGGACCTAGATAAGTTTGTGTAGCCCACAGGTTTACACAGCTTTAACCTTCTCTGTTCTTTCCTGCTTCTCACGCTTGGCCACAAGTGTAATTCATTTAACTTGAGGGCATTGCTCCTACTCCTCTTTATTGGATCAAATTCAAGTATACAGTCAAGATCTTTCTGTTTGTTTCGCTTCCCTTCTTTGAATGTAGCATAGGCACAACATTTGGGGATGATATGGAGCAACTTCCAAGAATGGACTGAACTGAAGTGCAGATGAAATTTTTTCCTGCAAGATACACAGATATTTTCTTTTGTTTTTTCTCCCTGCTTCCTCCCCATGAGGTGCAAAAAATACACATGGGACCAGTAAATGAGGAAATCTTGACAAATGTTTTATTGCAGCTGCCTTTTGACTCTATACATGAAAACTTCTAAACACTTCTTTTATCTAAGTAAGAAAAAACCCTCCTCTTTATAAGTTGCACACTAGTCTGTAACATCTATGCGAGATTACAGCTAGACTTGGAGAAAAGAACCCTATTTAACAGGTAGTAATTGCATTACTATATGGTATCATGAAGTGATGGTAACAAGAAGTGGTGATTATTTTGACCTAAACTGATTGAGACTTCTTAAAAGCTAATGGTAACAGTGTGACTGATATAGTTTCATTCTTTGCCTGAATTTCCATATGCATTCAAATATTCACCTGGTTCCTGTGATGATTGTTCATTAAAACTGTAAAAAGTAAAGTTGAATTGCCACTATAAGCGACCTCCCATAAAAGTCATGCTAAAAGAATGTGGTGTAGGAAGCTTGCAGAAAAAGCAGCAGTTAGGATTAGCTGTCTCTTGGGGTGCTGTATCTGCTACTGAGGGATATTTCGGTCCTCGCAGCTATGTGCATTCCAGTCAACATAAAAGGAAACATATAGTTGGGTTTGGATATCTTTGCTGCGTAATGGATCCCAGTACAGCAATGGTTCAGCTGATGCTTGTCCAAACTGATATAGTAGTACAGTATCTCAAATGTTTGAAAAAATATGTGGAAACTAGACAGTGTGTGTTCCCCTTGCCCTCAGGAATTTAGCTGCTTTCTTTAACGTAGTGGCTCCCAGTTCTTGTAGAACTCTTGCCAGTACAGGGTAGCTGGTTGCCTGCACAGGACTATGATATTAGTCAATGACTAACTGTAACTAAATTCCTCTAAGACAGCATCTTCCAATCTGTGCCACAGCCTCAGCAAATATTCAGCAGGAAAACTTGATCTGACCATAATATACCTCACCTAGGGTAGCTGCTACAGACTTTGCTATTGAGGATGATCCAAAAGAAGAAACAGCACCATGCTACTTTGGAATCAACTGTGGCAACACCTCCCAAATCCCTGGACCGTGATAACTCAGCTTCAGAAGGACTTGCAACTCACGTGCATAATTTTTCAAATGTGTCTGTGGTATTTCTGATTGTTATGCTAGCCTGCTCTGTTCAGTAGCAGTTTCTCTGCTTTATTAGTATCTGAGCCATTCGCCTCATGCCAAGAATTAGTCCACGTAGATATTTAACATATTGTTGCATTTATATACAAACTCTGGTGTGGTCTGCAGCTTAGCAAGATGTGGATCATGGCACTGTGTAGAAGGCAGAGAGTTCTTGCTAGAAAACTGAACACACTCTTGAAACCGTAGCTGCACATCCCAGTGTTCACTGCCTACTTGCTGTCCCTCAGATAAGATTCAGTATGTCACTGTGACTGGCTAATTCAGGACACAGTGTAGCAAATAAATCTAAAGGTTGTTATGCTCACCTGTTAGATTTTGTCCAAAAATGGATGAGAATTACTTTCAAGGTCAGGTTCAGCAGAGAGACGGTAGAAGAGATTCTTCTTGTGCCTCTCAACTACTGTCTCCCAGAGCAGATCTAGTAATTGACTTCAAAGATCAATCTAAATTTGCTTGTCTTCTCACTTCAGTGTTTTTCTTCACTACAGCATCTTTTCTTTAGCAGATTAATAACCTAGGTAAGAACAGATTAACTGCATAACCTTGTATTATTTCATGCTATTTACAGTGAGTGGACAGTTAAGTATTTTCTTCATTCTTGTAACTTTTCACATCTCTCCAGTTGTGTCCTGAAGGTTCAGTTACATTTCACTGATAGCCTTTGAGCCAGGGCTAGTCAACATTCACTAGGATCTACTAGATGTCTTTGCCCAGGTTGGTTGTAACAGGGCTCTGCTGAGTGTTTTTACCTGGGTCTGCCCAGCCAGCTAGACTCTTTGTGGCTGGGAGCCATGTGACGCTCTTATCTGTTGCAGCTGCTCTCTGAGTTGTTTGTTTGTTTGTTTGCTTCCCTTGATTAAAAATAAAGGTCATCTGAGGCCTTGTTCAAGCTTTCCTTTCTAATCAGGGGGAATGAAGCAGGAGGTCTTATTTCAGGGACAGAATGCAGTGCAGAAGTGATCATTAGTAATAATTTAGCTCCTGTTTTGTATTTCTGGTTTTTGGACAGGCATAATCCTGCTACTCCTTGCAAATTTGACTCTGTATGAGGACTAACTATGTTTTGCAATGATGCAATGGGTAATTGTTTTAACATTACTAGTTTGGGTTGCTATTGCACACTCTAAAGTATCCCAGTACTCATGTATCAGAGAATACTCACGTAAGCCTGCCCGCTTGTCTCCAGGCATCTT
>Ga0181612_174482_pt1 | contig 18585 bp, 13 predicted proteins | sample HoacroProtozoa21_FD_119630 | JGI IMG/M metagenome (GOLD analysis project Ga0181612, IMG submission 119630) | Hoatzin crop microbial communities from Cojedes, Venezuel. Combined Assembly of Gp0051906, Gp0051904, Gp0051908
CCAAAACCACACCAAATTCATCTACCTACATTGTGTTCGGTGCAAACACTGTTTTCTAAACAGTACATTGCTCTAAAGCTCAGAGAGAGGGGAAGATTTAACCTTTATACAAATGGAGAACAGTCAAGGGCAATAAAAGCTCATGTCAGGTAAGCCAGACTTATCAGTGCTGACAGGGCTAGGAATAGAGAAGTCGGAACGCTTGCTCCTGAGCACAATGCATCAGACTCATGAAGACCTTTAGAAAGCCCTTCTCTGTTCCCATTTCATTATAGAAAGCCCCTTTTATGTTGTAAGAACTGCCAGGGAAGGGAGCGACCTTTCCAAATCCTGAGGAAGGTATTAGCTTGCCCTTCCAAAGCAAGGTGACTGAAGTACTGCTGTGATGGCTGCTACAGTGAAGGGACCAGGGAGGGTAGTGCTTTGAAGCGGTGCTTGGAAGGCAGGGCGCTTCGCAAAACAGTCCTTCAACTTGTGGGACCTGCAGAGAGCTGCGGGGCCAGCCTGCAGTGAGCCCCAGCACGAGGTCCTCAAGGGAGCACTGACTGAGGGGAGCAGTGCTGGGGTGGGACGCAGGAGGAGGACAGGCCATGGACATGGACAAGAGATGGAAGAAGTCATCACAGAGGTGGTAAACTGGCATGAAGAGAACCAAGTGACAGCCAGATGAATGAAGAGCTACCAAAACTAAGGTGTATGAAGGGCTTTAAAAGTTGCTGTGACCAGTTGGTCGTGAAAGCTTCTTAAATTGTCCAGAAAGAAACACATTTATGTTTAGTGCAGGAAGTTTAAACTCAGACGAAAGACGATCAGAAGGTTATAACTAACGTAGAAAGTTGGGGAATTGTGTGGCATATGGGAAGGAGATTGAAAAAGTCTAAATGGTGGAGAAACAAAAAAAACCAAAAAACCAAACCACAACACAAATCCCGCACCAGCCACCCAAAAAACCCAATAATACATTTCTAAACATCGAGAAAAATCCTTGGGCAGCATCAAAGAGGATATGCGTTTAGAAATTACAGCGAAGAGGTCACGAAAAGAAACTGCTGGAACATCCTGGCCCCCTAACAGGAACACACTGTGTGCAGCAGCTACAAGGGAGCATGCAACATGCTGTAGCAGAGAAGCAGTTGATGGATGTACAACTGGTGGTATCTCAAGAGTGCTCTCTGAAGCTTGGGCCTTCACTGGCCCTTTTCCTTCGTTTGGCCTCAGCTGGAACAGCTTGATGCTGCTACCTAATATTAAATCACACCACGCTTGCCTAAAAGATCTTTCTCCAAGTAAGTGGCATAGAACCATTTTCTACGCTCTTCTCATATTCATTTCTTCAACAAACAAAGTTTGTCTTCTTGAGGATTTCAGCTAAAATATTCAAAAAAGATGTCACCATTTCATGTGGATTAAACGAAAAAAGGGAAACCAAGCCCCAAGTCTGAAGCGTCCACACTGTCTAACTTCTGGTTTGATGCACCATGGGAGCTTACATCTTTGTTACTCAGAACGTCCATTCTGTAAGGCCAGGAGCAGCTTGCTAAGTGCAGCCCTGCCTGGAGGCATTTGCGTGTGGCATATGCTACAGAACCAGTCCCCTTGCCATTATTCCCACACATGCACATGCAAAAGACTACAACATTTCCAGTCGGAATCAGCAACTCTCACTTATTCAGCATCTAGAGGCATAGAGGCGTAATATATCTGTTACGTTTTGCATCAAAAAAACCCACCACAAACCCAAACTCACCTCTGAAAATGCTGGGAGTAAGGATTATTGAGCTTGTAACCTGTACGACATCAGCCTGAGGTTCTATAGGTTTGGAAGCTTTCGTAAGACAGTATGTCAAGGGCTGACACGAGATTAACTTTTTCAAATACCCCTGTCTCCAGCGTTCCCCTTTCGCATGTATTTTACACTACTGTCATCTCTTTTGTTAAAGTTTTAAACACAGTTCTGAAGTGAAATGTAGGTAGAGAAACCTGGTTCTTTAGAACTGGAGGGAAAATCAGAACTAGGCCTCCTTAACATCTAATACACAGTTGTGATGGTTCTGAATAATATTTAATGTTTTCTGGTTCTTCTCAGCAAGAATTCTGTTTTCTCACCAGAAAATACAGGAATAAAGTTTTGTTCGGTATTCTGATAGCAGCACAAGTGTCCTAGATAAAAAACATTAAAGGCTTGGAATAATAGTAGTAGCTAGAGGGACTGCATTTATGGACTATTTGTTATTATGTTATGTGAATTGCAGGAAGCGACTCAAGTGAATATTTGTACTTGTGCAATCTTATTTGCTTTGTATATAGCGGCTCTCATAATGTGGGCATTTGTGCAGTCTTTGTATTTTACATGGCTTCCCAAGAGGAGAAGCAGTAGTGAAACCAATAAAGCAGGCAATAAACCTGTATTAATAATGTATGCAGAGCTATAGATGTCTATTTATGTGACACAGTGTTAGAGTGTAGATGCATTTTTTAGATGAACATGAATGACCAAAACAATGTTCTTAGCTTTTTTACCAACAACAATGATGTCTTTGTAGTGTTCCATGTTCAGGAATTCTTTCAATACACAAAAAAAATAGCCCCTAAATTTTTACCAGACTGTATGTAATTAACAATATTGGTAAGAAAACAATTACAAAATTTGAAGTACAGAAAACATATCTAATATTCACATGCTTATTGCTTAAGAAGATAAACAGAATATTGTAATTCTGTGGAAAAAAGATTTACCCAAATATGCTGATATTTGTAGAATTCAGTTAAATCCAGCAACATTTGTAAAAACTTAAAGGTTTACTACTTCAGTATTATTTCTCATTGAAGTGACAATGTTGACACTGAACAGCAAACAGTAAAGACTGCCATATCTTTATTTGAAACTGCTGCAGACAGTCTCACATAGGCCTTAGCCAAAGATCATTTTAGGGTTTTTTTGGTGAGAAACATCAGTAAAGCCTCTTTTTTAGGCTCTTGTTCACATAATCTGGTCACCTTTTAGATCATTACAGTGGCTTGGTGCAATGCATTACATTCATACTTTGCTGAGACAGTACGAGACTCACAGCTAAACGAGAAGGAGGTGGTGTGGCCATTGTCAGAGGAGATGTACAGTTTCACTTCAGGATTTAAAAATTTCATCTTGCCGAGAGCATCTCTGGCATTCATATTTGGTTAACTGGTAGATCTGAAATACCATTACTAATGGACATAAGTGTTTTATTTAAAGCAGTAGTTATCATTCCTACCATTTACTATTTAAACCAAAGAGATCTCAAATCTTTTAGCAAGTCTCTGATGCCCCAAATTTTTGGACTAAAGGACAAAAGTAGAACAAGCAAAGCTTTCTTTTCGTTTGTAGTGACAAGACTACAAAGTAGTACCCTCCTCCGCTGGGGTTTTAGTATATGGGAAGAGAGATCAGAAGTATTACCGTTTGATCAAGCGCTTAATATTATAGTAGGATGCAAATTTCACTTTTCACCATTTTTATGCAGGTGACAACTGTGGACCCAGCTCAGCAGTGTAAAAATCTAATTTAACTAATTGTATGACTACAGTTACCCACATGCTTGCGAGCTCTGCTGAACTGCCAAAGTTGTTGTGCCACTACTCTGTATTCAATCAGCTTGGGGTAGATGGGTACCAAAACCACAGTGTCCATGTCATCAGCTGGCAGTCTGAAGAACTAATTTGTCATGAGGACTACTATAAAGCAGTACTTTCCCAGCTGTTTCAAACTATATTCTAAATGTGCATTGGAGACAGTATGAAAACAAGTGTTTCTACTGTTTTGATTCCTGCCCTGGCATACATCCAGTTTTGTGTTCCACACAGGGAAAACCAGCTCTGCCCACCTTCCCTGCCCAAAGACCTCTGCAGCCTCTCGCCTGGAAGATGGACATGTGCTGGTCCGTGCTGGGGGTAGCTCTGAATTCCACCAGAGCTCAACACTGCGAATAAGGCTTCTGCAATGGAGCGGCTCTATGTATTTACAGTCTCCCAGGCAAACCATGGCTATCTTGTCCTCTCATCTCTCCCATTTCCTATTACTGTCTCAGCTCTCATCTTCACTTCTTCCTTCACTCACTGTACAGGTTAGAGGGGAGAAGCTCTACCTGCTGCTGTCAAAACAGGAGAATTGGGAGCGTGCAGATACAAAGGAAATACAGGAATTCAAAGTGACTGGGATTTAAAATATGTTCATCAAAAAAAGGAAGATCTAGCTTGGTCTTTGAGAATGACAGAGTGCGATTTTCTTATTTTTGCAGAAAGGACTACACACATCAAGGGAGAGCAATACCCACCTGAGAATTTTTGTATAGATATGTCTTTGAAGAAGCAGCTTTTGGCATAAATTCTACAATTACCAGGGGACAGACAGGTAGTCTTTCACAAGAGGAGAAAAAAAAGAGTTATAAACAGAAAAAGTCAAGTAGTTGGAGAATAGAAACAAATCAAGACAGTAACAAAAAAAGACTTGACAAAAGAACCTGTCCAATTTTTTAGAAAGTTTCGATCTATTCAATACTTGTTTGCAGGATTGCTGAAAATGTTTGTACCTCTCTGCAGTGAGAGATGGACCCCTGAAGAATTAGATGTTCATGCTGGATGAAGAGACAAGCTTTCAGCCTCTCTAGGGCTCAGCACTTTGATATACACAGTGAGGCTGGGTAATTGCTCAGTCCTACAAACACCAGAATACTTCAGTTTAACAAAAAACTTCTGTCTAGAAAAAGCACTTTAAGCAGTCTCGATTTGAGCAATACTGGGATTAAAGCACATGCTGGTAGAACTGAATCGGGATCCAAGTGAAAAAGTTAAATGCTTAGCCATCTCACCCATCTGGACTTAGATAATATAATTTGAACTTTATGATTTTCATTAATACAGAAGAGGAAAATAAATGTGAAAAGGTGATGGCAACATGAGGAGATGCATTCATTTTGAAATAAAGCTTTCAACACATATAGAATAAGCTGCAACAGAAAAGTAAAAGCTGTTTGACCTACATGATAAACAACCAAGCAAGACCCTGCGGCTTCTCCCAGCTCTTGCTGCGTCTCTTTGAACAAATCACATCAGATCTCTTGGCTCTTACTTCCCTCCTAACCTTTGTCAGTCTTGTCTAGTTGGCCTGTAAAGATCTTCAGGCCATGGCTTGATGCGTATTATGCTATACCAAGCACAATCTCTGTCAGGTCTTCTGGGCAGCCTCGTACAAAAATATTGATACCTGCAGTACCACTGAAAACTGATGAACAGCTGTTTTAGATGTATCTTGGTTGCCAAGAGCATAAGAAGGTCCGTACTGGGGCAGGCCAAAGCCCAGCGCAGGGTTTGGCTGACCTCCCTGTTGCCAAAGGTAATTGTCCAGGAAAAGGCATAAGCACAGGGCAAGCATTCAGGGCTATTTCCTTAAATAGTCTCTTCCCAACCGCTATTTCCTTAAATAGTCTCTTCCCAACCCGGCCGTGCAGCTCACCGACTTCTCAAGCCAGCAGCAGTGGTACTGGTATCTTTGTTTAGATGCTGCAGTGCCAGCAGAACATTCCAGCTAAGGAGGACAGCCTACAGGAACTCAGGTCACTAGTGCAGGTGACGAGTTAACTAATGAAAGCTGGGATTTTATGATAAAATAGGCAGCTGCAGAGTTTTTTTCCTGAGGAAATCGCACAATGACTGATAAATGTAGACAATGAATGCTCTTACCTATGGGGAGAAGTTTCTTCCATGATCTGGGAGTGACATGGAATTGTTACCAAAACTCCTAGAACCCCTGAGAGGGTCCAATATACTGCTTTTCTGTTAGGAACTCCATGTCAGTGCTGACGACTTCCTGGGCACCTAGACTTGTATGTAAACTGCTTTTCTGTTACTTTACATCTTGCCTATAATCCTTTCATTCTGAATAAATACGATTTTGCTTTATGGAAGCTGGTTAACCTTATGCTGAACTAAAAATCAGACTTGCAGTTAATTACCAGGATCTGCAATCTAAAGCCCTGCAATCTAAACATTTTATATAGAGAAAATTGAAACACAAAGAAATGACTTAGGCCAAAACAGAAAATCTAATCAGACTTTGGAAGAGTTCAAAACAACATTAAATCTCTTATTGTAATTGCAAAACATATTCCAGCAAAAACTGATCATCAAATAGCAACAGGAAATAGCAAAGGTATTAAGAACTACATATAGCATTTTGGATGCTATATTTCAAAACTTTATCAAGCCACTAACATACCTAGTAATAGGCTACCAATTAATTTGTTTTTATAAGTCAAATATATGATAGATCTAGAGAAAACAACTCCTACTCAGTTAGGAGAGGGTGCCATAAAAATGTCTGAGAAATATGCACATTATGTCTTGTATGACTAACACAAGCGCTGCTATCACGGAGCGCATTGCTAAGTGCTTCCAAAAGGAACTTCTGTTTTCCCCAAACATCAGAAAGACAGACCACATTCTCCTCCGCACTTCCTTTGTTTCATTTCTGTATTGACTACCTTGTCAAGACTGATAAAATAACAGACAAACACTAAACCACCTGCTTTTATGTGAACATGTTTTGACTTCAAACTGATTGCACCCCAGAAGTTCAGGCAGATCCCTGGTCAATCATTTTCTCAATTTTCAAGAGCAAATACACATGCATATATAGTGTGGGCACCCAGTTTGGTAAGCCTGTGCCAGCACACGCAGCTGATTTGGATATAGATTATCCAGACATAATACACTATTGCTCCACCTGGAGACGTTGCAGAATTAACTGGAGAACACTGAAGTCCTTTGAGACAATGTTGCAGACATAGTATAAACCTCTTACCACTGTGTCAGGTCAGCCCACATGTAAGCTGAAAAAGTATGCACAAATGGTGCTCTGAAGTCTCATAGAAAACTTCAAAATTTACTGGAGAAAGACCTTAAACCCTTAAAAAGTGCAGAACCAAAGTGCAGTTAAAGCAGGTAAAGCTGATGTGAGTTATGAAAAGGGTTCAGGGTGAAATACGCTCTCACTTTAGAGGCTCTCAAGTGGTTTAGCCCTGTTTCACTCTGAACAAGCGAGTCACAGAAAGAAAGTTCAGAATTCTACTGCCAGGCATAGCAATTCTTAACTCCCCTTGCCAGTGCTTGGACTCTTGCCTTGATTGAAGCATCCTGCCGTGTCTCTTTCTGCACGCGCTGTATCTGCCCCAGCCACTGCACTTCAGACTCACCCCGCATGGGGAGAAGTACGAGGTAAATAGCCAGAACTTGCAAGGCTGGAGGAATTGTCTCCAGAGTCCATATCTCTACACGAATGGCTTACTGAAACCAATTTGAAATTCTCTTTAATTGATTTAGCACCGTGCCCTTTACAGAGCAGCCAACTAGGAACAACACCAGCTGTTGATTAACTGTCAGTTCAACCCACTCCCCCCATTCACCTGTGCAGTGGATCTGCAGACGCACCCACCTGCAACTAACAGCCCGTTCAAACAAGAGGAAAAAGGAAAAAATAATAAAAAAAAAAGAAAATAAAAAAGACCCTCCTGAAGCTATGAAAATGAATGAGGGAAAAATCTGTCATTCTGAAAAACATCTGCGTCAGATACTACTCAGTAGATTTGCCAGCAGAAAGTTCTGTTTCAGGCTACTGGGACAACTGAGAAAAAAAATGGTACAGTTGTGGAGTGTTTGGAACTCCTAGGACAAATAATAAATAGCACTTTGAGAGCAGCTTTTTGCTTGGAATCTTGTGTTAGTGCATGGGCTTTTACAGATAAATAGATGCAGACACCAGAGTGAAGCCTTTACACTATTAATTTCCAGAGAGGCTAAGATAAGTAGGACTACCACTGCAGTCAAAACCATCGAGAACTAGTAAATGAAACATCTAAGATATCTGGGGAAAAAAAAAACCCACAACAAACACCCTCATCCTGTAGTGGAGTAAAAGCCTTTACGCTTAGTAATTTTTTCTTTTTTTTTGTGAACTTTATCTTTTTAACACATTTTGGAGACATGAAGTTTAGTCTCTTGAAAAACACATGTACAAGAAAAATAGCACACATCCATTTCCATTCAGACAGACCAAAAGGTATGAGAGGAAATCAACCCCACAGCCTTCGCTCAGTGGTTGCCCCTTTATTCCAGTCCTGCCTTGCAAACCCTCTAGATCCTGCAGAAGATCCTTCCCTGCATCCTAAGATGCCCCGAAGACCGAGTGCGACACAGAACCTGCAGGCACCTTGTGCCTTCCTGGCGCGGCAGCTGGCACCATGCAGCACGTGAGACGGTGCTGGGTCCCTCTGGTCAGGCAGCCCGGGGGCCAGGGAACCTCTGGGCCCCACAGAGAAGAAGCCATTCCCATCCTACCACCCCGAGCCAGGCACCAGCAGCCCCAGGCCACGGCAACCCTGCTTCCTCCCCATCCTGCCTCACTACACTCCTTTGGAAAAATATACCTTACTACATGATTATTATTTGCTCATTTTTGAAAGATCATCAAAACCGCACAATAATCCTATTGCCCTAGTCACTTAGGCTTTGTAATTTACATCTATGGGATCTAGTAAATCAATTCAGACCATAAAAAACAAAACAGAGAACATTAAATACTAAGCATAGACATTCCTCTGAAACATGTATCGAGTTGGAGAAAAACTACAATAGTTATTCTTGTTGAGAGCCCAATGCAATTCTGAGATTTCCAGGTGAAATTCAAACCTGCAATAAATATACCTCTTTCTTTACAGTCAAGTTTTCTTGCTATACCAGTTTTAAGACATTTGTAGTAACAAGAGAATAATATTATACAGATAGCTATATTCTATATACAGCATACTAGAAATCCTGAACTACTTACTGGTACTATTGGCACATATAAGCCATGAAACACTGCTTAGCTATTGCTTTCCAACAGTTTTAAAATAATTCATCTCAAACAAGATTCTCAGTTTAGCCCTGCTGTAGATTTAAAAAAAAAAAGTAAGCTTGAATCAAGTTGGTGACTCAGTTTCAAGAAGGAAAAAAAAAAGTAGAGAAATACACAAGAAGGGAAGGAGTGCGACATTTATCTGTTTCTATTAGAAGTGATCCATCTGGGTTTCGCTGGTGATGGGTTGGTTGGTTTTGCAAAAGGCTGGATGCGAACACAGGCAGTGTCAGCCTCTGTTGTCAACCAGTTGCCATCGACAATTTGTGAGACCAGCAGAACTGAAGCAATGCCCTCCCTTTGGGACCAGCTTACCACGGGGGCCAATTATCCCAATAATAAGATTGCTAATAGCATGCTGAGCATGCAGCCAATTTTCTTTGCAGACATGGCTGAAAACTGATCCTTGCGGGGCATGTAAGCTCCCATGCCATCTTCCCCCTTGTGAATGGCCTTGGTGACAGTCACAGAACTTGCCTCTAGAGCCTGATCCTGGAGCACATCCAAGATCATTGCTTGAGAAGCAGTGATGCAGGATTTCCTGACAAACTCCGTCCGTCTTTCTGAGGAGGATGGCTCCAAAATACTCTATCATTTTATGTCACAGCACTGACGACCTTCCAGCTATACGAATACTTAGCATTTACAAAGTGCATACAAGTGGAGAGGGTGGACATCAGCAGGCAGGGGGGTTTTGCAAGTATTTTTTCTGTTTTCCTGTCTTATAAATTCAGGATTTAGTATAGCACAAAATCAGAATTCTGCGTGTCTGTGGCTTTGCACTACAGGAGGGAGGCATGTTTGGACAGGTTGGCATGACTGAAATCAGCACATAAAAGCTGTAACACTAGCAGACAAGAAGAAGGAGCAGCAGGTGTGTAACTTCTGGAGAAGGCTGTTTAACAGAGGGAGAATTCAGTCTTCAGAAACAGATGATGTCTCTTAACCACTGTAAAAGGAAGGTCACCACTGAAGCTTCCCTCCAGCGACCCACTTTACTTTGACACCTTATATCTCTCAGTGGTTTCTCACTTAACTACATGGTTAGCAACACAAAATACTTATTTACAGACCGATAATTGGTTAAGCTGGCAACAACCTATGGCTGTCACCATCTGACAGCTCTTTATTGGCTTGCAAAGAGCAAAATGCGTGTTCAGTGTGCAGTAGGTCAGGTGTCTGTGCCATTAAAAATGTCAATGGCACAACCGTTATGGAGTGGTGCCACTGGTGCCTGCAGGGAGGCCGGGGCAGGCCAGAGCTGGGGCGTGAAAAACAAGCTACCAGCCAGAGGATGGTCAGTGGAGCTGTTCCAGCTGCCTTTGGTGAGAGCCAGACAAATGCATCTATAGGGCTTCTCCTCCTGACCATAGGGCACAAGTCATTTAAAAAGTGACAAAGACAACCTCCTTCTTTAAAAAGTTTTAATACAAGATCTGAATCTTGACATGGTTTGAAGAGGGCTGTGAAATCTTCACCTGGATCAATCTTGTGCTCTCTAAAGCAATTTAGCATATTCTTCCCTCTGTTGAGCTATCAACGACATCTTATACAACAATCATGTAGAACAGGATGGCAGAATCCATAATTCTGAACATAAAGCAAATAGATGATTTTTTCTGGAACAGCTTAATTTTTCTCCCTGTAGTTCCATGGCTTTTGTGGTTTTGCTCTGCTCAGCAACTTTGCTGTAGAGGGGGGCACTGAACTGCATGACCTTATAGAATTAGCTACCTGCACGATTCCAAATATAAACTGTTCTCTATGCAGAGTGATCACCGACACTTTCTTTTTCATCAAAGCCGAACATGTTAACTAAACCACCATGACAAACTCTGTACTACTGCAGTCAAATCTAAATGGCTGCTCAGTGATGCACAACCACCTCCTCTTTTGAATTCTAGCCTGCTTTGTCTCTCTAACACAACCACTTACAATTATATTTCTCATTCTTTCCACATCTCTTCCAAGCACCTGCAGTCAGGGCATGTGTTTCTCATCCAATCAGTTCATACTGTATACCTGCAGAAGAGGAGATGACCTGAAGTAAACGGATAACACAACCCACCTGCTACCTGATTCTTGTGCTGAATAAGCTTTAGGAAGGGTTTCAAGAGCTTGAGTGTGTTGGCAATTGGGAACTGCAGTTTGGAAGTACAGAGAAATAAAACTCATTTATTATTTATGATCAAAGGATCATTTTGTGGTCTGATTTTAGTCATTACTGGCCTAGGTTTTCTGACTCAGCACTTCAGTTACCTTTAGCTTAGTTAGAATTTCTCAGCACTTCACAATCAGGATCAAATTTACTAATAGTGCAGAAACTAGCCCATAATTTAGCCCAGCAGTGTTCCCTAGCAGAAGATCAGCATTGGATTAACCAGATTCCTGTGACAGAGAAAAGCAGAAAAAGTGGCAGATGCAATTCTAGCATAGCATCTGTCCACACTGTGGCTTAAGTGAGCCACTCTGGGTAAAATGGGAGCTACCTTTAATTATCTTAAACCCAAAGAGAAAGCCATGTTTGGAAATGCCCATCTGTTATAACACAGGGGTGGTTTCCAGGGCTGTTCAGATCCCTCCAACATTTTCAAGTACCCCAGAAAATAATGGTTTGTACACATTTTACTAAATTTGCAATCTTTTCCTTTCGTCTATGCATATATTATCAATAGCTACACATATTGTTTCTCTGGGGATTTACATCTGTAATTTAGCATTTCTCAGTTTACAGAGAAAATTGAATAAAAAAAGACTAGCTGACAATATTAGGTAGTGCTGGATAGTATTACTCAGCTTTGTAATTATCTTATCTCTACCTGCGCAGCCATAGTTTCAATCAAAAAAACCTCAGTCACTTCCACTCCTGCTGCAGATAACGTGGGCCAACAGATCACTTAATCTATATCCATTCCTTGACAGAGATGATAACAGAAGTGCTAACTTCCCTAGGATAATCTTGCATCAGACCCATCTCAGAAGAGGAGAATCACAGCTGCATGAAGCAGTAACACTCCGAGATGCCATTCCACCACAAGTTAGGTTTCCATGAGACCAGAAATTACAACTCAGAGCAGATGTAGCTCCTGTCTAGTTATTTGATTCACTTCTCCACGTACATTCACATCAAACACAGAGTTTAGTTTTCCCATTGTGGCCGTACAAGGAATAGAAATCACTTTGCAAGCCCTTTCTCTTTTTGTGCAGTCCTGTAACGTTGTTATTAGAGGAGGTTTTGTTCTCCATAGCACTGTGGGAGGAAAACAAGGGTAGAAGGACACACAGCTGAGCTCTGGTCACTCATTGCCCACTGTGTCTCAGGGCTGAACTACATTCAACCCCTTCAGCAATATTGTGTTTCCAGTATTTCACTATTTAATTTTTTTCCCCAAAGGATAAGCGGCAAGGAAAGTGAGGAGATAGAGAGGAAGGAAAAAAAAAAAAAAAAAGAACCACCAGCAACTTCCTCTTTCCAACCCCAAGACAACAAAAACACCTTCAACAAACTGTCTTTTTGATACAGTTCTATTCAGTAGCAAGATAAAATTAACGCAAAGTATTTTGCCAAGACTGTAACATACATCAACTGGAAGTATTAGTATTGTGGCATATACCTAATTTATGGCTTTTACATTGCATTTTCAGCTCTGATCATGCTTCTCTCACACTACTTAAATATATTTTAAAAAACAAAGAGCCCTGTAACACATATTCCCTAATGAACATTTGCAAGCAAAGCATCTATGGTCTCATATCCAGCATGACTCATGTTACAGAGCAAAAAGAGTAAGATGATTAAATAGACTGGCTCACCCAACTTGTTTTTACACATCAATAAATAACCTCAACATAGCAGAAATAGAGATGTGGTTTTCCATTTGGAGTTAATTCAAACACTGGCTCTTCTTCAGACCTTCCACGCTATGTAAAATAGAGCTGGGTGAATAATTCATTATGAATTATTCATTCAATTAATTTAATTTCTTCTGCTCACTAATTAACTATCTTGACTTTTTTGAATGTTTTCATTATCTGAAAATTATTTACTCAACAGTTTCTATGAATAACTCCTTGCCTCTAGATTGTTCACAAGCAGATTACAGCAAGAAATCAAAATTGTAAATTCAAGCTGTGCTGAATAGTTTTAATTAGACATACAAGTCATATGGCATTTTTCTGGTTCCTTATTGGATATATATACACATATAAAGAAAACCAAACCAACACAACAGAGCGATCTCCTGCAAACAAATCCATTCCAAGACTGAAATTTATTTGCCATGCAAATTCTTGAACATACTCATTTTATAGCACAGTATGATTTTGTCTTGATCTATGAAAAAAATAGTAAACTAAGCAGTAAATTAGAAAAGTAAAACACAACTTGCATGTGTCTATTCTTTAACTGCTTCAGCTTCCCCTACAAGTCCAGGTCCTTGTCTAGGCTCAGACCTCCAGCACAGCTTCTGGCTCTGAATCTGGATAAGGGAAGAATGACAGTGCCAGCAGTAGGAATAAAGCCAAGATGATGACTGAGTCTCTTTTTAGTCTCCATCCAAGGAGGAGGCCATCTCATGGCCAGGTTTATCAGGCTGTAGGGAAGCTCTTACAGAGGTTACACGGTTCTTTTTCTGCTTTCCAGAAGAAACTGAGATATTTATGGGGATAAACAAAAAGACCACATGGAGTAATTTTTGTGTTCTGATTCAAGTCATACCTCCACACTGAGTTCACTCTTTCCTTACAGTAGCATCCAGGCAGGTCATTCGGCCATCTGTGCCTCAGTTCCCTAGCTACAGACACAGGGACAGAAACGTGTCCCTATCTTGCTTGGTTGATGCAATGGTAGCAAGCATAAAAAGGAATAATGGAGTGGGAGACATCTACAACAAGCAATGAAAACACGGTCAACAGCAGTGAACCTGGCTTGGGAATCATCGATGTGCACAGATATGGTATATAAAAAGCCTTTCAGCTTTCCAGTAGCCAAGCAAAGGAAATTTTTCCCTGTGTCACCTGAAAACAACAACAACAAAAAAAAAATCAACCGCAAACCTACCTTGGACATATCTTTTTTCTTCCTACAGTGGTTATTGCTTGTAAATAGGAGATGTTCACTTCCACTCACTGTAGGTTGAGAGGAAAGAAAGATGACAAACAATAGTCTATCAGAGCACAGAGTATTTCAAAGAGAACCACAGAACTGCTGGCAACTACCTGCTGTTTCTCAGAGGAGATGGCAGCAGACCTCACAGGGGGATAGAAGAACGAGAAGCAGCTACAATTGCTGTAGCCATTACTTGCTTTGACCTGAGGGAACTGGGCTGCTGCCATCAGTTAAACTTAGTTGGCACTTCTGTTACCAGTTTACAGCCACGAATTATGTCTGCTTCCCACCCACCTGAGGTGGAGGAATTGTGCTGTGGACGTCTCCTCAGATGTGAACAATCACTCTTAACTGAGCTCATGAGACACATGTGATGCGAGTCTTCTGCTAAGAGTTACAGATTTTCAACTGAGGTGATGGTTAACCAAGTATATACATTCTTAAGAAAGAAGCCAGATTTGGATGTATTGGCCCACAAGAACAAATCTTTAACTTACCTCTATGCAGATGATAAATTATTTTGATTTAAGTCCTAAAGTGTCAGTTTGACCTTTTCCTTTGACACATTAATGACCCCATACTCCACAACTGAAGACTTTTATGAAACAGAAGGCTATACGCAGGCTTTGCCAAGCAGAACTCTTAGCATGCATTACAAATGAAATTGTCTCTGAAAAACATTTTTGGACAGTACATGCTACAGATAGTTAAAATATGATTTCTGTTACAATAATTTCTACCTCTGTCTTTGATCTAATATAATGCATTTCCAGCTGATTATTTTTAGTTAAAATAATGTTCTACAGTATCGTCATTCACACAAAACATTTTTTCTATGATACCACACGGACCCATATTGATTGAAATCCTTGGAGACTTTCTTAAATATTTAGGGCTGAACAAATTCTGCTCACAAAAACAGTCTTAACTCATTTCTTGACTGCTGGGCTTCCTCTTGTTAAGTCTCTAGCACACATGTTACAGCAAACAGATGAAACTCTTGGTGAAAATGTGCATAATGAAGAGACGCCATTCCTTCCAGGGAAGGCTAATTAATCATTAGGTGAGTGCTAGTAAATTTTATGAATCACCAAGCTTCTGACAGACACGCTGGTAAGCCGGCAACACGCCCACAGATGTTGCTTGCCTATCAGAGGGGAACATATTCTCTTGAGGACTCTGAGCATCTTGTCATGGTTTATTTATTTGGTTTTGAATGAAATGAAAAATTAGTAAATGCATGTAATGATTAATGTATACGTACAAGCAAATAATAATAGCATGAAGCCTATTAATGATTAAAACTAGTTCTGGATTTTAAGATACTAAAGCAGAAATAGGAATTGCTTTCCAGAGGCCCTGAAATGGTACAGTTATTAGATCTGCTGTCCTGTCTGCCTTATAACTTAAGCATAACTTAATTCAGAGGCATCAATAATCCTGAATTTTCACAGCAGGATTCTCAGGTTTACTTTACTTTCTCCCTGTGCCTTTTAGTACTTTGCTAAAGTAGTCTCCCCACAAAAGCTCCATCACCAGGCTCAGTAACCCGTGCCATTCTCTCCCATGGGATGTGAAAGCCAGAGCCTTGGTACAGCTCCGTGTCTGCCAAGAGCCACCCGACCCACTCCCCGCCTGGAGGGAATTGGATGACACGCCGCAGGCTTCACCGCTGCCCGCTGGGAGCCTGGTTTTGCTGGCCAGGATAATCCAAATATGCCACAAACCCAAAGGCAAAATGAGACCCAAACCTAACAGCCGTTGTACTACTTCAGACACTTGGATCAGGCTTTTGCAGGATATGCATGATGGCAATATACTACTCAGTGGGACCTTAGATCTGCTGTTTCATTTAAATTCTCATTCTTCCTCACAGATTTTATAAGGATGGTCTCAGAAGAACATCAGTGAGGGTTTCTGAAGTATCTCTGTAATGACAGGGATGTTTTTCAGGTGCAGAATTCCAGGCAGTGCCTCAGCAGGACTCAAGCCTGAAGCCTCCCTTCCTCATGAAATGTTTTCCTTTCAACAGTCTTTAGCATTTTTTTTTTCCAGTGCCATTACAAAATATATTAGGGGCTGGCATATATGGAAACTGCTGTTTCTTTTATTCCTCCTCCTCCCTCCCCAGGTATTAATTGCATTACAGTTCATTAGCTGAGCTCATTAAGACCACAGTACAGGTAGGAAATAGGTAATTGGCTAGGTACAATTATTACATTAATTTAATTAGCTGTTTTGTGCTTTTATCAAAAAGGTGACCTCTGTGGGTACTGGAATAGGTTTCACCCCTTTGCTCCTTGCTGCGTTGCAGACAGCCGTGGGTCTGTGATTACCTGACAGAACGAAAAGCCACGTGAAAACCGCTTTTGGTGCCGTTCGGGCTGCGGGGAAGAGGCGGCTGTATCCAGACAGCTGTCATACGAGATTGCTGGATTTTCATATGACTCTGTCCCTCCTCCCTTACCTGAATGCTACTGGTGCTGTACTGTGTGCCAGGGAGAGCGCCAGCCTGAGAATGGGGAATGTGGGAGTGTGCCGCCTCAGCTGAACGGCACGCAGCCTTCGTGCTCGAGACAGGCCGTGTCTCCTAAGATACCGTGGCGGTAAAGCCAGAGCCATGGAAGAACACGAAAATGCGTTCCTGGGACGGTGCCTCTGGCAGAGCCGGTGGCAGTGACCCGCGCGGGCTGGCTTGGTGACAGGGCCATGGAGGGGACAGCAAGCCTTTCACTGCTTGCGCAGGGCTCATTGCAGGCTGCCCCAAAACACTCCTAGAGGGTTTTTGATTTTTAATACGGCTTTAATTAAACAACTAGAATGATTTGTTCCTGAGAATACCACACAAATGAACACCACTGATAGGAAGCAGCTCTAGGGATGCTTTCAATTAAAACAGCAATTGGTGGGGGTGGCGAGGCATGGTCCAATTCCTAATTAAGCAAATGTGACATCTCCCACTGACTAAGCTGGGAGCTGGACAAAGCCCAGAACAGGAAAGGAGGGAGGTCAGGCAGTGGGTGGGTTCAAAACAGCATGAAGAGGTTTACTTTTCACCTTTATAAGAAAATGTCTTTAGGTAGTCTACCAAGAAGTTCCTATTTTCCAAAGAATCTTCTGTCTAAACAAAATGCAGAGATACATTCTGTTTAGATAAAAAGAGAGCAAGATTTTAAGTGGAAAAAAAAGTGGGTTTTTTTAGTTTCATCTTTGTGTTGATTTTTGAAAAGTTTTCTTTACAAAACCAAAATCTCTGTGAGTATTCTGAAGCTTAACATTTTTGTTGGTATTACGGACACTTGCTCCTAAGTTTCACATTGCTAAAATCCATGTTTATGTACTTACTGCTTCAATATTATGTAACTTCCCAGCGTTGGCAAACAGCAGAAATAATACCTGTCTGCTTGTGCAATCACACAGGGGATGTAGCTGGGATTATAAATTACCTCCAGACAAATAAGAGGCACAAAACATAAGCTTGTCAAGTCAACTGGAGCAAATTGGTATTGTGCTGGAACAAACTGGAGAACTAACAAGCAATACAGATGAAATCATGGACAGCTGAAACGGATCCATAGTTTATCTTCCAGAGTCAGTTAATGTCAATGTCAGTGGAATTTGCACAAGCAACAAACCCTCAGCCTCAGCTCTGCGCTAGCTGACATTTCCCTCCTTTTAAAATTGGCAGTGTGAGCTGTGGAACCTAAATTTAACCTCTGGAGAATATGCCACATGACATCTGTGTTCTTTGCATGTTCAGCTTAAGACTTTGAAAGCTAATTTATCCATGCACCACCTCAATAAGTGACTCGCCTAGCAACTACTGAACTTCTGTCACTTGTTGGCTTCTGTTGGCAGAGCCTTTTTCTCTTGGGAACTCGTCCTTTAATAATGACTGTCTTAGACCCCTGAGGATGACACTAATGAGCATCTGAAAATGCCAAAAATATCTAACAGTGCTCACTGATTTTTGAAGAAAAAACACCTGTTAAAAGTGGCCATTGCACCAATAGGTTTTTGCAACAGATTGTGCTGGGCTGTGTTATTAGATTCGTGTTGAATTCTCACATCCAAAATACAAACATTTAAACAGACGCTCGAAATACTGAAAGCCAAATTGAAGACTGCTTACAAAGTACTGCCTCTTACATGCCTAAGAGAACAGTATGTGAGAAGAATGGCTAAACTAGTATCAGCTCCAAACCAAAATAGCTTCCAAATAATAAAGTACAGTGGCGAAAGAGCTGTAAAGTCCCGTCATATCTCCTCTCTCTCCCCAAGATCCCTGCACCCAGTTGCAAGTGAAGAGGGATACGGAGGAGTGACTTTTCCTCCGACAATGACCCTGGACCAGTCTTTTCTCTGGCAGAAGGCAGCCGTGCTCTCGGCCACCAAAGGGACTCTGCGCTTTCTGCCCTGCATCGACCTGCGTACCCATAGGGTTTCTGCAGCTAGACAGAGAAGTCACAAATCCTGCAGCCATGTGTTTACTGAATTTCCCTCCTCAGTGAAAGTGGTTTTTTTCTTTCCACTTACGTGGTCTTTGTTCCAC
>Ga0181612_127074_pt1 | contig 18583 bp, 17 predicted proteins | sample HoacroProtozoa21_FD_119630 | JGI IMG/M metagenome (GOLD analysis project Ga0181612, IMG submission 119630) | Hoatzin crop microbial communities from Cojedes, Venezuel. Combined Assembly of Gp0051906, Gp0051904, Gp0051908
GGACAAGGTCCTGTGCAGCCTGCTGTAGGTGACCCTGCTTTGGCAGGAGGGTTGGACTAGATGACCCACAGAGGTCCCTTCCAACCCCTACTATTCTGTGATTCTGTGATTCTGTGAACAACATGCCTGTAGCTCCAGCATAGCCCCAGTGCGCTCTCTAGTCCTATGCGGAGTTAGTAGAATAGGTGGAGGTGATTGTACTTGTCTCCTTATTCTAATGCCTTAATAACTACAAAGTCGCTTCACAGAAGGAAATTGAACCAGGTGTAGAAGTGAGTGGAGTTCCACTGATTTTCTAATATGTCATGAATACCTCCAGGCTGCCTATAAAACTCCACTGTTTTAGAAAAACACCTGGTTTTGGCAGATACACCAACTGGTTCAAACATTTATTCCAAGTTGTCGTCTTCATCTGTCTTCTGGCAAGGAAATATGGGCAATCTGATCTTTGAATTTTAGAGCAGTGTCAATATAAATAAGGACCTGTCTTGGAGTTAAGGTGTGGTGCTTCAAGAGCTTAAGCCGATTTATGCCTTCACTTGCACTGCTGTCATCGTGCAGATCCACTCCTGCCCTTGTGTTGACGCTATAGTAATGCGCTGCCCAGTGAATTATGTGAGCTTGATGAACTGGCTGCAGAATAACCCAGTTGAAAGAATTAATTTGCAGCTCTGCTGTGCGTGTTTCTTATTATCAGTGAAAGCAGGAGCAGGAAAATGCAGTTCAAGAGGGTGAATTCTTGATTTTGGCAGAATCCCATTTTTAGATTAGCATAAACTGATTGTATAACTTCATTTTTGGAAACCGTCTTGCTCAGCTTTCAATTTCTTATTTCACTATCAGGCTAGAAGTTGTTCTGTGGGATATATGGGAGAAGCAGGTTTGTGATTGTTCTCTGGCCCTTTCTGCAGGGCCTGACCCTGTAGAATATTGACGGCCTTGTGTTCCCATTAAATTCAGCAGATTGAGAGCACTCAGGTGGGACAGGTTGGGGCTTTATATGCTTCCCCTCTTTACGCCTTTCTTCTCAGCAATGAGCTGTTTTTCCTCTTCTCTTGGTTTATATTCATTACTGCTAGCAAGTCCTGTTTCTTACCCTATTTCACTACTTCATCATACATTAAAACAAATTCCAGGCTGCATCTGTGGGGTGTATCTCCTTTGCAGTTTGGCTGGGGTTTTTGCTTTGTTTTGTTTAGTGGGAATATGACCTCAAATTTTGATGCATGCCACTGCAAATTCTTTAAATTAACAGAGTATCAACTAGCAAGACCCTCTGATGCAAACAGAAAGGAGATGCTGTTTGGGAGTCTTGCCAGACCTGGACATCCAATGAAGAAATTTTTTTGGGGTAAGTTCTGAATTTATGTTATGAAGTAGTGATAATACTTAAACTTTCAACGAACTAAAAGATGCACTAACACTAGCCTTGCTCAGAAGTATTAGGGCAATTATTGATTTTACAGGAAATTGTTTGGGAATAAAAGCAGCCATCTGCTTGTTAAGATACTTTTCATTCCGGTACTGCTTTTTGCTGATGTTAAAGCTAGGTTGCCCTAGGCGTAGAATCATGTAACTTTCTGTTAACGTGAAGGTGGTGCTCTCTGAGTCATCTCTGTCTTGCTTAAGCTTGTTTTTTGCTATTAAGATTTCCTGGAAAAATAAAGTATTTCTAGATTTGTCTCTAAGGAGGCTTTTCAGAGTAAATAATTCGCTGTTGAACTTGCAGAAGTAGACCTTTACAGCCACGTGAGTAGAGCAGAACGGAAATTTGTCCTTCCTCTTCTGGACAATACAGAGTCCCAGCTCCCTCACCCTTGTGGTGCTGGTGAGCGAGTACATTGCAGTGTGATGGGTAATGCAGTTAGCCAGCTTTGAAATATACATCATTTTTATGAAGTTCTGTAGTGACATATACCAAACATCATATTTTGCCCTCTTTTTCCATCCCCTGTTCTGCAAGTTCCGTTGGTGAGGGAATAGCTGGCAGCGCACAGGGAGCTGTGTGGTACACGGTGTGGGTGATCTGACAGTGCAGGAGGACTCTGTCCTCCCGTGTCATAGAAATATCAACTGTCCTTATAATAGGAACTAGAAATTGGAAGATACTGGATTTCGGTTAACGTTCCTTTAACTCTAAATTTCTGTTGGGTATTCTTGGTGTGCTTACCATGACTACACTCAGTGTCAGGGGAGGAAAAGAAATTCTCGGTGTATCTGGTCTTGATGTAGCCAGTGTCTAGATAACTAACCACTTTTTAATATTTACAGGTAATGCGGATACACTCAAACATGAGCCTAAAATGAATAATATTGATACCTACACCAGACTGAGGGACTTCTGGCAGCGCCATTATTCTGCTCACTATATGACTTTAGTTGTCCAATCTAAAGGTAACATCAGTTGTTCCTTAAAAACAGACTGGTTGCTGTTGTTGGTGTAGTGCCTCTGGCACCAGTTCAGCTGTAGCCCAAGCAGTTTTGGTGGATTGTCCAGTCCTGCCGGAGGTATTTATATGTAGATTTTAGCCCGGTTTCCAAAGGAAACAAGATGAGCAATTGTGCTGTGTTATTGTCATCCTGCCACTTCTTGGAGAAACTTTCAACTGAAATTGTTGAATAGATTCCAGATGAACACAGAAGGTTAAAATCTCAAAGAGATATTTAAAAAGGAATCTTGTAGGAATGTAGAGTCAGAGCACTTAAATGACTTCATGCTGCTGGTTTCTCTGCCATCAACAGTGAGCTTCCACAGAAAAGGATGGGGAGACAGACTGGGTCTCCCAGTTATCTTGTTCTGTTTGGGGCTCTGTCAAAAGAGGTCTTAAAATACAATACATTTCTCTAGGAAGAATACGGGTTCGGAGTTTTTTCCCTGTAGAATGAAAAATTCTACGCAGATGGAATTGAGTTTCATTTCAGCAAAGAACTTCAGACCTATGGTTCATTTCTGCTGTGAATAAAAGAAATTTCTAAGAAGTTAACCATGTAGTAGAGACTGGTGCTGAAAATAAATAGTTATGCATATTCAATATAGGTTTGTGCTTAGGGGTTTTGTTGAGTGCTAAAACTGATTGCAATTACCATCTGTAAAATGGAGATGGTAATAATAGAGGCGATAATCCGTTTCTTCTCCTGTGCTTTTATTTTCTGTCTCAACTGAAAAACTACTTACGGCATTGAATGCCTCTTGAGTAGTCATTTACGTGGTGACGGATTGTAATGTTTCTGCTGGTGATTGGGAAGACAATCATGGTAATTTATAGTCAGCCAGGTCAACTTTGTATTTCTCTCTCTTAAAACAAAGAAAAGGTGAATCCTCCCCACCCTGTCCCGCCTTTTTTGTTGTTGTTGTTTAGCATATACAGCATCACTCTGGGAATTCAGAATGCTTGCTTAAACAAGCTATTTCCAATCGGTCAGTTTAAAAAAACCCCTCAAACTTCCAGTTCTTGAAACATTTCCTTTAAAAAAGAGGATGGGGAGAAGGAATTCTTAGCACTGCAGGACTGCATTTGGGTGTGCAAACTGGTGTGTGTATTGTGGACACGGAGTGATGCAATGGGTCTCGCAAGTACTGGTGATTTTGTAGATCCCTAAGTTGGTAATTCCTTTCCACAGCCATGGCAGATACTACTGAGCTTAAAATCCCAGTTGTATCGGCCTGAGATGTCAGCACTATGTACAAAAGCAGAGCTATGACCAAAGATACAGTTCAGTGAAGATTAAGAATTGGCTCAAACTAACAGCTTCGAAGCTTACACTTTAGAACTTTGCGATTTTAAAATGTATTGACTTGTAGCCTGTTTAAAATAACAGAACTGGTGAGATAAGATAAAGAATTTGTCTTAGATCTTCAGGAAATTGCATTTCTGACTTTCTTTATTTCTCTCCTTATTAGAAACATTGGATACATTGGAAAAGTGGGTGACAGAAATCTTTTCCGAGATCCCAAATAAGTAAGATTCTTTTGATGCATAAAGACATTACAAATTATAAAATTGTCTGTATTTGAAATGACATTTAAAAAAAAAAAAAATCCCTTACTGGAGAAACTAAGGAAATTAACATTTGTCAATTGACATCCTTATCCAAAAAAAGAGGGCAACTTTGGCAGTTAAAGACTGGCATTAATTGTTTCAGGAAGACTTTTTTTATGCTTAACAATTATTTCGCCTGCAAGCTGTGTGGTGCTAACTTGCAGTAGTGTTTGCTTAATATGTGCTGATACCTTGATTTTATGATAAATCATTCAAACCTAGACTATCATTTTACTTTTTACTTTGCTTTATGTCAAAAGTCATTAGCAGCAAAATAAATTCAGACCATGTCTTGAATTTGTGTCATCCTTAGGGTGGCAACTCGTTAGAACTTGATCTTTTTGATAATTCACTCCAATGTGCTGTCTAAAAAGGGGGTTCTACAAAAGCTTTACCAACTTGAAAAGCATTTTATTTCCCCTTTCATTTTCTGCTTTTGCAAGGTGTTTATTTCTGTGGTGCATGGAAATGGCGCTTATGAAAGTCTAATGCCATACAGAGACACATTTGTCTCTCCCGACGCGCATCCTTCTCGTTCCTCCTTCCCCACAAGATAATCCATCAGGATTCTGTGAATCCAGGGCCAACTCGGGCAGCTGTGTACTGTGCTCGGCTTGCCTTTCCCCTGTTATGAAAGGAAGCCTTTCGTTGTTACCGCCTTGGCCAGAAGGAGAGGGAGGAGCTGATGGGGTATCTAAATCTTGGGTGATTACTCTGCTGTGTGGGCAGAGTGCCAGTGCGTGCCAGGCTGCCATCCGCTTTGGGCTGGGTGGGTCCTGCAGCCTTCACGAAGGGCCACTTCCTGGTGGTGTGCTGGACCGCCTCTGTCACGTCAGAGCGGTGGATGCTTATGTCTGGTGATTATCGCGGTGTAGCCTTGAAGCCTTGCCGGTAACGTCCCGCTTTAATTTTGCTTTTAAGTGGTTTACCCAAACCCAGCTTTGGCCATCTGACTCAGCCTTTTGACACACCAGAATTTCACAAGCTCTACAGAGGTAAGTAAAACAGATTTGTTTAAATGGTTTGAATACCTAGGTTCATATTTTCTCTGTGTGATCTGGATACTTTCTAGAATAGTTCTGTGTGGTTCTGAATAGCTTTTAACCATTCTTTCTGCACTGTGTAAAATTTCTTGTCTATTTCTGATCGTGTGTATTTGTATTCAGTGAATTTATTTGTGTTCAGTTGTTCCAATCAGGAAAGTGCATTCACTGAGTGTCACTTGGGCGCTTCCTCCACAAGAACAGTATTACAGGTATGGTGGTGCTGCGTTTTACTTCCACCGTGTTTATGTTGTGAATAATTTATTGACTTTCACAACAAACCAAAAAATCTCATTTATTTGTGTTACACATTACTTGGGTTCAGCTAGGGAAATGTTTTTTAAATAAATCGAACTAGTGCAGACATGGTTCCTTTTATAATTTGAGTGGAATTGGTACACAGCTGATTTAACGTCGTTCCTCACTGACTCAGATCAGTCATTATGTTCTGAACTCCCACGTTTTTCGCTTATTATCCTAATGCTGCCTGAAAATGCAAAACTTGCCATGAAGAAACAGCCAGTGTATATTTCAGTCACTTGTCTAGTGATTTGAGTTCTTCCTGTGAAACGTATTACCTCCTGGCATTTAATCGCCTGCAAATTGTCTTTTAGGGTGAAGCCTCTTCATTATATTTCTTGGTTGGTGGGACATGAAGGCAAAGGCAGCGTTCTTTCTTTCCTTAGGAAAAAGTACGTATTTTTTAAGTGTAGTTATTAAATGCTTTGCTATAATTAAAATAAAGGCAAACTTTATTTTGTATATATGTATTTTGTATATATATAAAAGCAGGCCAGGTCTGCCTTTTCGTATCAGCGTTTCGTAATGATTTTTTTTAAATTAATGATAGATCTAAGTAAGAAATAAGTGGGTTTTGGTCTGTGATCCATGGGTCAGCAGTATCTGTGACTGATCTTCAAGAGATCTCTAAAATGTAACTTAGCTTTTTCACTGTTTTTCTCTATCCTGAGGTTCACATCTTTGTGTTGGAAAAGCTTTGTGTAAGCTGTAAACGGGTTCAAAGCCATTGAAGTAAAGCTATGATATGCTAATTGTAACTAACCTCAAATAAAGCTGAAATGAGTAATTAATAAGTACCTTTAACTCTTCCATAGATTTTGGGCTCTTGCATTATATGGGGGAAATGGTGAGACAGGATTTGAACAGAACTCCACTTACTCCATCTTCAGCATTTCTGTGACTTTGACTGATGAAGGTTACAAACACTTCTACGAGGTATGATTTACTGCGACTTGATTTTCTTACTGTTTTCCCAGTGTCTGGAAAAATTAATCTGTTCCTTTCTGTCTGCAGGTGGCCCATGTTGTATTTCAGTATGTGAAGATGCTGCAGAAAAGAGGGCCAGATAAAAGGCAAGTGTTTGCTACTGCATCAGACATTTGTGAGATTGTCCTTCTCCGTTGGCCTTTCGTTTGTAGTGTTTGCACTTTTTGTGGGGTCACTAGAGCATAAACGGTGAGTCAGTAGTAAAGCTCGTTTGTGTGGGAAGTGTTTCGGTTTAAAAAAGTTTAAAAATGAATTTACTAAATGTTTATGCTTGTTTCTTGGTGCTTTTAGTTTGATTTATTGTGATCCAATTTCTAACTGTAATAAGCTGAACTAGTGTAGACGTTAGGTACAGTTTTGTGTTTATTTAAATAAATTCGTTGAGCCAAATCTGTGGGAGCCAGGACTATGGTGGTGTTCTGGTGTTAGCCTTTATGGTAATTTGGTATCCGATTGTGACTCTTTGTGGTTAAGTCTCTTCCTCTTTGGAAGGTAGCAGAACTTTTGGCCAACTGAGAAATGCCCTTTTGGATGGAAGGGAAGTGCGTGTACCACTGGCTTCTGTGTCTTGTACCCGAATGAATCCCTGAACTCACCCTTGATCCCTTTCCTAGAAAACTGCTTTTTTCCAGATTCTCAATAAATGTTGTAGAATAATGGAGGAAATCCACTTTTATCCTGTTTTCCCCCTTTACAGAATATGGGAAGAAATACAGAAGATTGAAGCTAATGAATTTCACTATCAGGAACAGGTATTCACCCACTGTTTTGTGTTGATATAGGTAAACCATAAAATGGATTTATTTTTAATTTTGAAACACATTTTCAAAATTGTGTTCAACTGGAAGAGACTGTGCATTTAATGAGCCCGTATTTTGCTGCAAGAATCTGTATTCTAGGCAGAGGAATATTGTGACTTTTTCCTTAGCAGAATGAAATATCACTGTTTTCATGGTAGGCTCTTTTTCAGTTTTGATCATTAGGCCCTTGTCTGTGAAGTTCTGTGCCTGTTAAATAGTGCCCTGCACATTGTTTGGAGCTCTTCAGTATTTTTGTCTGATTTCACTTTTTTAAAGCTGTTTTGGCACCACTGATTTCTGGGAGTAGAAGAGCGGTGGTGTGTGGAAGGTGTGGCTTGCTGCGGCCCGGCCTCACAGAGGCTGCGGTGCCAATGACCGCCTAGTGCTGCTACAACGTCACAGTTAGATGTGGCTTTGTGTCAAGTCTTCCTTGGCTTCCTGAAATAGCAATTAGAAAAAGTCTTATTTGAAGGTTATTAAAGGTAAAGAAGGGAACACAATTTAGATAATTTGAGAGAAGCCTTACTTCAGCGGCTTTCTTACTCTTACTACATTTAGCCATGCTCTTTTTCATATTAGGTAGCTTGTTTTTTCTGAACAGCACGAAGATTTCCTTTTGGGCAGACAGATCCATATACTGCATATATGGCTTGAAAGCATCGCGGAAGTTTAGTGGTTGCTTTAAGGTACACAGATGCAGGAAGGATTAAAAAATAGGAAATACCGAAAGTGAAGGGTTTTTTCTTTCCAGATGCTCCCAGTATTTTCAGACACTTTTAAGACTTGCCAGTCTGCTGTGAGCATCAGGATGTTAGAAATGTTATTTTTAGCAAATCTTTGCATCCATAGCTCTGCTTTCGAAATAGTATACGGAGGATATTGAGTGCCTTGAGTGGCCTTTGAAGAACAGAGGTGTTATTTGCAAGTGATACAGACAGCAAGGACTGCTGCCAGCAGCCCCGGGTGAGAGATAACAGATCAGTGGATTTGTTTGGTAGGAATAAGCTTACACTGATCTACAAGTGCATTTTTTTAATGCTATGCGGTGGGTTTTTTAGTGGCATACAACTTTTATGGATTTGTTAGCAAAGTTCAACTACTACAAAATTAAAACAGACTGTCTTCTCCTAACAAAAGCTTTCCCCAGAACAGTGAAGAAGAACGACAAATCAATGAAAGAAGGCTGTACAGTGTAGCAGACATAGCAGGAATGAATGTCTGTTGCCCTGCCTACAGTTTTATGATTCCATCTTTAATCATTGCCAACAGAGGTTGTCCAGTTTGAAATTATTTAGTCCTGAAACGTTCTTATTAGTCGTCTTGGTTCTTTTTAGTACTCCCAGCTAGAATTTTATGTTCCCCAAAACTGTTACTGCTCTAACAGACTGTGTGCTTCCCAGTATCAAGCCAGGTGGGGATAAGAAAACACCCCAGTTTGCACTGGGGAGTACCCACTGTTAAGAGCCCTGCCTCTTTTGCCAGTTGATTTGGAGTGGTCATTAAGAGGTTACTGACAGTGCAGGGATTTAACTCAGACAGCAAGGAGCAGAGGTATGTACGTGCTTTTGTGATGGGATTGGGTATCTCGGGGACAGATGAATGACTTGGTCACGGCCCACCACTCCTCTGTTTCATGGAAAGAGCTGGTATGCGGCCATCCTGAAGAATAATGGTCACAGAGGCGTGGGTTTGGGATAGGCGGTTATGTGCCCCAAGAGAGGTTTAATGTTTCCTCAGATGTACAGTGTCTTAAGAAATTCTTGGTCATGTTTTCCACTCCGTTTATAAGACACAGATGTGTCAAACTTGCCTCTTTTCACGCAAGCTGTGGTCTGTAGCTGGACCCAGGATCTGCACGGTGTGATGCTGGCTGGTTCAAAAAAAACAAGTAGCACTCGGCAAGAAGCTCTCCACCAGGCAGTCTCACACAGTTAAAAGGCAATCTATACTTTCGTGTCCAAACAGGAAAATCTCTTCCTCCTCACGCTGCACATCATGGCAGAGAACTTAGGAATGAAGCAGAATCAGAGATACTCATGCAGCAGCAGCAGTTCCTCAGCTTGCTCTTTCCAACTGCCAGATCACTTTAAATCTTGACTTGTGCGACTCTGCTGGTGTTCCCTAGAGGCAAGGAGTGCATTCTACTGGGTCCTTAACTTAGTAGGTTTAATGACTGTAAACGCATGCTCAAGGTCATTTCTTCTATAAAGATGATGTCTGAGATTTCAGGATTCTCAGAGGAGCCCTGAGCTTTTGATATGGTTATGAAATATATTTAGTTTAATAACTGAAACTAAATGCCGTAACAAGCACAGCATGCAACTCATGCTCAACATACCTGACCAGTCAAGCTCTTCTCAGAACAGAAAATTGGTATTTTAGTTTTCTGATTATGTGAAAAATAACTTTATTCATTTGCTTACAGACAGATCCAGTTGACTATGTGGAAAACCTTTGTGAGAACATGCAGATGTTTCAGAAGGAGGATTTTCTGACAGGAGACCAGCTCCTGTTTGAATACAAGCCTGAGGTAAATAGTCTTTGAACTCTGATTACATGTTTTGAAGCAAGAAAAATACAGGTGTACTGTATAATGTAGGCACATATATAGGCATATAATTAGGCATAATACAGGCACAGGTTTTGTATTCATTGAATCACTCTTTTTATACTCAGAAAGCAAATCTTGTTTTTCTGTCATATTCTTCTTACGTTCAGACTGAGAAGTCTTTGCTGGTCAGGCAGAGCCAGAGTTACATTTGAACTGAAATATTGTCTTGAACTTGTAGATCATTGCTGATGCCCTTAACCAGCTCAGTCCTCAGAGAGCCAACCTCGTTTTGCTGTCTGCTGCCAACGAAGGCCAGTGTCATCTCAAAGAGCGGTGGTTTGGAACACAATACAGCGTGGAAGGTAAAACAGCAGCAGAAACTTAGGGAATGGCTGATTCAGGCAGCAGAGATATTAAAAGGGTGACCACACAAAATACAAAGACACGGAAGTAAGGAAATGAAGCCACAGTGCCGAGCTGACCTTGTCGTTAAGTCAGATGCTCTGTCCTACTCAGTAATAGTTCTTTGTTGTTGGATATCAGTTGATTCCCACTCCCTAGTTTAGAACTGTTTGAGGAGGCAGGGATCCCAGCGAGCCCTCCGCTTGGCTGCCATTCAGGTCCCAAACAGGGAAAGGAACACAAACGATGAAGGACAGGGCGCGTTGGTATCTGGACTACTAATGCAGACAGGCTGGATTTACTTTGTAATAGGACTGCTACAGTCTCCTGCCAGGGGAGCTCGTAGGAAGGGCATTAGAAAGATTCATGATGAGCCAGGTGACGTTAAGAAACTCCCATCGTACTGCAAATCTTCATGGAGATAGCTAAGAGATGAGATGACTGGCCTAAGAAATAGGATAGCTTCCTGTTGAACTAAATGCATTTCATGTTTTTTTAATAGATATTGACAAGTACTGGAGTGATTTATGGGCCAGTGACTTTGTGTTAAATCAGGATTTACACCTTCCAGAAGAAAACAAATACATAGGTAAGGCACCTGAGCATGAGTGAAATCTTGCCTCAGTAATTTGCTTGGGAATTTTCTGTGGTTTAGAAACACTCTTTAATTTCCATCTGAACATCAATCTGATTTTGCAAGTTAAAAAATATGGGAGCTCTGTTCAGCTGAATTTTACTTAATATTGTTTTATTTATGAGAACTGAGTTTTTCTAAGGTGTAGACTTACAGATCATACAGCCAGAACAGAGCAGGCCGCACACGATCAGTGAGAGTTAACACAGAGCTGCCAGCACTTGAGGAGAGTAATTCTGTTTGCTTAATCCTGCTGGTTTTGAAAGTGTCTAAATACCATCTGGCTTTGTTGCCAAAACCAAATGAAAATAAACCCATAACTTGTATGCTGGATGGAATGCAGCATCACCATTTCTGCACTGCTCTGAGCCACCGTTCTGGTGTGGAACTGACAAACAGGTGTTCTTTGGGTCCAGGGAAGCATTATCGTGTATAATTTAGCAACCCGAGAGGGGAAAAATGTATTTTGTTGGTAATTTTGAAGACTTTCCTGCATGTAGCCTGGCTGTGTCTGCGAAACCCACTAACTTCTGGTTTTGGTTTGGTTTTTCTTTTCATTAGCTACTGACTTTGCTTTGAAAGTTGCTGACTGCCCTGAGACAGAATATCCAGTCAAAGCACTAAGCACACAACAAGGCTGTCTCTGGTACAGGAAGGATGATAAATTCAAAATCCCAAAAGGTAAATGCACCTTCGGGCTTTCGGAAGAATGGGAGGTCCCTGTTTTTACCAGCTGGAATTTATTGGAAGGCAAATAACCTGTGGTATTTTTCACCATTTAAACTTGGTGTTTACTGTCAGCTCTTCCGTGGTCCTTTTGATATGTTTATTAGCTACAATGAAAGAGTAGCAGGTAAACTACCTTGCAACAAAGAAACCCTGCTGATGCCTCAGGTTAAAAAAGTGAAATCACTGAAATATATTGACTTCTGAGCATCTGGCTATGGGTGGAATTGGGCAGGCAGAGTACAGCACTGAGACAGGGGCTTGAGAATGACAGGACACGTTAATTAGGAGAGACTATGGTTTCTTCTACAGAAAGAAAAATACAGCCTGGATCTGAGACAAATGTGGAGAATATATTGCTGCTTTCAAGCAGAATGTCACAATTTTTAGTGTCTGTTAAATGGATATTTTGTGGAGTTTTCCTTTTTACTTATATTGGTCACGCCACGGGAGTTAGTATTCTGCAAAGCACAGCTTTAAGTTTGCTAATATTTGTGGTTTTAAGGAAGATTTTGGAGTGAAAAAGAAAAGATGCTTGATGATGACTTAATATAAGCAAAAATATATTCTTATAGCTGAATGACCATTTTCATTAGACTCAGATTGTGACCAAAGAAAAACCTGATGGAAATACATTTGACTTTAGAAAGCTCTCCCTTTTCATACAATAGCTCATTTAAGTTTCTTTTTCCCCACCAGGTTATGTTCGATTCCATCTGATCTCTCCGTTGATACAGCAGTCTGCAGAGAAGTGAGGATTATGTTATTTATGCTTATCTTGCAGAGTAACTTAATTACCATATCTAGTGAAAAAGCCGTGAAGAGAGATGAATTTTAAACTAAAATAGAATAAGGCTTCCTCTTTTCATGTTCTTACACTTCCCTTGTGGTCTTATCTGTAGTTCAGCGAGGTTGGTTCTGCAGCAAGTCGTTACTGTAGCCAGGAGATGCGTAGGAGTGTCATGGTGTGTTATTCCCCAGTGCAAGGGTTGGAAAAAATAATAGCAGCAGCAGTGCACATGCCAGCAGGAAGGGCTTAGAGAAGGAGCCGGTCCTGCAAAGAGCAGTCCACGGTCGTGTCCTGAACCAGCAGCTTGGGAGCCTGCAGGAGCAGGTGAAGCGACTTTCGGCAGCGTTTAGAAACCCAGCTGCTCGTTAGGCAGGCCACAAGATTACAGCTCTGCGCGTGCTGCGCTTCTGCCATTTGTAACAAATTCCACAGGGCTTTTATCACAAGCCTGCCGAGGCCTGCACAACTGATGTGCTGGGAAGGCCTTTAGAAATCTGTTTTCATCGTGGCTTTGTTGGTTTGAACTTTGAATTGGAATCCAGACAAAAATCTGAAAGCCCGGACTGCAATTTCCACATTGTATAGCCTGATTTGCGACAGCTTGTTATTATTTTTTTTATCTTGATAGATAAATAGTCATCTCATTACTCAGCTCTTCAGCATAACTGAGTCCATCCGCCCCCCATTCCTTTACACAGAGTGTAAAAATCTCTGTCATTATGCAATGCGTTGAGCATTGGCATGTTACGGTGTGCATTCCTACCTTAGAGAGAGCTTAAATCATGTGAAACTGGAATCTTATTCATTGCAAGGAATAGCTGAGTGTCAGCGTAATTTTAAAGTAGTGTTGTGTGCTTTCTGGGCAAAGGGAAACTTGCATTCTGTATTCCCAGGGTTGCTGAAAATTTTGAATCTCATTTTACTCAAGTATTTATTTCTGTTGGGGAACTTCTTGTGTGTACGATCAAACTCATTGGGCTGGATTTTTATCGTCTTTCTATTCCTTTTTATCTTTCTTTCTTTCTAACCTGCTGCCCTTTTCCCCATCCAGCATAGTTTTGTTTGATACATTCGTAAACATCCTTTCCCACAACCTTGGTGAACCAGCGTATGAAGCAGACGTCGCTCAGCTGGAATACAAGCTCGTAGCTGGAGAGCACGGCTTAGTCATTCGAGTGAAAGGATTCAATCATAAACTACCTGTAAGCACTGCTGATCTGCTGAACACTTGCATGCATGCTGCTTTGCGGTGGATGTGCTTTTTCTCGTAGCAGCTGGAGCCTGGCTGGCTGGAGCGCTGAATGTTTATGTGGGGTGTTTTAAATTGGAAAATGTGTATCTCTGTTCAGATACAGGGTGATGCATCAAATGCTTTTTCATGTGCTTACGTGTATAAAGATGTAGTTTTATTCACTTAAATAAGCTCAAATTACCGACCTTAGGCTGACTTAAGAGAAATCTTCCTTTAATTGTATCTCCATTAAGACTTTAACAGCTTTTCCTTTAGGAGGAGCTGTGAGTCTCCCCTGTGCCTTTAGCGTGTTCGAGCCTCTCCATCTATAAGCTAAGGCTGTTTGCACGCTGTCTGGGGAAGTGTGTCTGAACACGGGTTCTGTGTACAGCGTGACCTCGCAGACAGGGCTTCTGCACATGCTCATTCTGGGTGCGGTTTTTCTTTGCTGGCTTGCGAAGAGCTTGCCTTACGAGGTTTGGGGGGTCCCTGTTCCCGCTCCCTAAACGCTGGCCCTGCGAGACGTGGCAAGCACAAACAAGGAGAACGCCGCCGAGCTTCCTTAGGCCTCCATCGCGAGAGCCTGACTGGAGCTTTAACGTGGCTGTCAGTCGTCTGTAATGTGAGGTTTAACAGAAGAAGCCAGAGGTGCAAATGGCATGGGCTGAGTGTTCTTTTTAATTATGAGTGTTGCTCTGTTGTGATGTCATTGTGCTGGTTGGCTATAAAAGGAAAAACTGGAATATCTAATACAGACATGCTGGAGATACAAGCTTGGTTTGTTTCAACAGAATGTGGAAACTCCTGTTGATTTGGGATGCTGAGCTTATTTCACTCACTTTCTAAAAATGCAGTCCTTTTGAAACTGACTGTCATTTGGTATAGAATTGTTCAGTGAAGAACATCTAACAGAACTGAGGAATGTGCTTTCGTAACCCTGCACCTCTCTTATGTTGACCAAATAATGATGACTTTTTTTTATTATTATTAATTTATAAGATTAAGTTTAAATTGGGTCTTTACAAACAAGAACTTAGAACTGTTTTCTTTACAGCTTCTGTTTCAGCTCATCATTGATTACTTGTCTGACTTCAGCTTTACTCCAGCAGTTTTTGAAATGATAACAGAGCAGCTGAAGAAAACGTACTTCAACATCCTCATCAAGCCCGAGACTCTGGCCAAGTGAGTTCTGGGGGAGTGCAAAAAGTGGCTGCATAGTGATGCCTGAAATTTATGGGTATCCTCTGAAACTCACCTGAAATTGAAACAGCAGCAAATGTTGAGGTTGAGCTGAAGAGCTCGGGAATCGATGCTCTGCACTCATGGAGGCTCTTTCCGGGGTGAGCTCAGGCAGCTCTGCAGCCAGCACACCAGACACAGGGGGCAGATTGGACACCCTGTAGCCGCTGTTCTGGAGCGACCTGCAGCCAACAGCAGGCGCTGAGGGAGGGCAGGCTCAGCCCCCAGCGATGCTCCTGGGGACCATCTCCCTGTGTCCAGGGCGATCCCCAGTCAGAAACGGGCTCTTTTGTATTAAACAGCTCTCGACGGCCTGTGGTTTTGTTTTCCTTCTTGCGTTGCAGGGATGTGCGTCTCCTAATTTTAGAACACGGCAGGTGGTCCATGATAGATAAATACCAGACCCTGATGAACGGCCTTTCCATCGAGTCTCTCTCGTCCTTCGTTAAGGCTTTCAAATCACAGCTCTTTGTAGAGGGTCTCGTACAAGGAAACTTCACAAGCAGAGTAAGTACAGCTTCAGCAGCTGACGCGCTCAAACTTGTTCTTAAAATGTGCTTTGACGCCGTTGCCACAGCTCCAGCGCTCCCCTGCCCGCTGCCTGCCTCTGCCGTACCGGCAACGTGGAGGCTCGCTGGCACGGGGCAGCTTCACCTCGGACGACTTGGGAATACTCGTCTGGGAAAGCCACTGGGGAGTCCATAGTTGCCAATTTGAACAGAGCGGGGTTTTCAGGAATTCAGATTTAAACTGTAGAGAGGGGATAATGTGGTGGAAATACACCTGTAGCCTGTATTGCCCCTGCTGCCCCCGTTTTCTCTATTGTTTGCTGTACTGATGTATTTGATAAGGAGAAATTGCCATGCTGATGTCATGAAAGAGGAGGCTTCCCTCGGAGTACATGTCTCCTGGAAATTGGATTGCCTGCATGATTTGATCAAACCTCACTGAGGTCTGGTCATCTTCAATCTCGCTAAACACCTGCAGCATTCACCAAAGTCTTCTGCCCTGGGACTAGGTCTCATGTAGTCCTGTCAGGCTTTTTAAATCAGGGTTGTAGTGGGGCTTAGCCCTGCGTGTCCCGAGTTGCTGAGGGCCTGCGTGTGGCATGGGAGAGAAACCACCTGCGATTACCATTTGTGCCAAGAAGTTTGTCTTAGCTGGCGGTGTTTATCGTCAAGATGTTTAAAGCCTCCTAAAGGAAACATGGTAACGTCCTTTGGGATGTCGCAGCTTGTAATGGTGGAACAGGAGGAGGTCTGAGAATCCAGTCGTGGTTTGCTGAGAGCCTTTGTTCGAAGTGCTTTTATATATTGCTGCAGCCTCCGTGTGAGCTAAGCTCCTTTCACCGTGTGGCACGTGCAACCCCCTAGCTCCTACACCAGTTACTGTTTCTCTTACTTCCTCCCATTTCCTCCACTTAAACCCCAGAGGCCTGTTCCCAGAGCTCCAGCTTCGTGCACACGAGAGGGGCCTTACCTCTTCCCGTGTGCACCCATGGCTGCTTAATGGCTGACGCTGTTCCTCTGGCTGCTGCGTTCTCCTTCTGGAGAAGTTACAGTGCAAGGAACTGCCTGGAGATTCTGTCTGCTGTGCAGTGGGGCACAGAGGTCTCCAGAGGGACTTGGGTGAGGCGAGGGGGCAGGGACGTAGGTGCACGACAGAGCTCGGGGGGGTCACTTTCCCGAGCGATGTGCAGCACAGTGTGGCTGTGAATTGGGGAATTAATTCTCTGCTAAATAAAACTTACATTGATGCTTTCTCTCCTAGGAAGCAAAGGATTTTCTGAATTACGTTGTTCAGTGAGTATCTCTTCATTCTTGCACCACTCGTTATGTGGAAGCTGTAATCAAGTGAAGATTCTTTTCTGGAGGGAAGGGGTCAGGGTGGGAGCGATGCAGGAATTCCCTTCCCCCCCTCCTGGATGCAGTGCTGCCGGGGTTTAGTTTGCGGGCGGTGGCCGTTCATCATGGCAGTTTAATTGGACATTGTTCTGGTTTGGGGAAGGGGAAGACAACGTCAGACTGAGCGTGTGAACGTCTGGGTGTTCTGGTGGTTTTGGGTACGAAGTGAGCGGGCGTTTGACACTTTGCTGTTTGCGCTCCCTTCAGAAAGCTCCAGTTTGCCCCTCTGGCCCACCTCTGCCCTGTTCAGTTCCGGGTGGTGGATCTGCCAAACACGCATCTGCTCTGTAAGGTGAAAACCCTCAACAAAGGTGATGCCAACTCCGAGGTGACGGTGTATTACCAGGTAATGCAACAGCGTGGTGTGTGCTGCCTGTTCCCTCCGGTAGCCGCCGAGGCCGGGGTTGTACTAATGTCGCAGTCTGGAGAGCAGTCTCTCGCGTCGGCACACGCCCTCGGCTCAGAGGCTGAGCCCAGGTGGGCTCTCGCAGCGCATGGTGGTCCCTGGAACCGACGTCTTCGCCTCCTGGCCTGGGCTAGCACTTAGCAGCGGGGTTTGTGCCTTGGTGCTGTCCTGGTGCCCTTGCCACTGATCTCATGGTCCTGGGCCAAGCCCTCCCCTCCGAGGGCCGGGGCCAGGCCCCCGCCAGAAACAAGAACTTCCCAGCTGTCCCTGCTGTGAACTGTAACGTAGCGCTGCAGGCCAGGCTGAGGTGCACGCCACAGCTGTCACCTGGGTCTGAACTGTGGCGTTTAACTCCACAAAATCACCCTGAATTCTTCATTTTCTTTCTAGTCAGGTGCCAGGAACCTAAGGGAATATACCCTCATGGAGCTGCTTGTGGTGAGTTGGTGTTTGTGTCTCCTAACTCCTCCAAGGGTCTTCTCTGAAAACGGTGCTTGGGGCTACGATGAGGCCACGGGGCTAAGTTGTACAGAGGGGACAGCACATATGTATTGCTTGCTCTGATGAAACATCCGAGTGTTGGGGACGGGATCCCCGAACCGCTGCAGTGATGGGCGGTATGGAAGCCTGTTCTCTTAGCTACCTCCAGGTGACCGAGACCTCTCCCAGTTCAGGGGGTGCCGCTGGGAAGGCAGCGCTTCAGTTGTTCTCGCGTGTCGTGACCATGTTTCTGTGTGGAGCTCAAGGGCAGGCTGCGGGGAAGCATCGCTTCTGCGGTAACGCGTTTGTGCTCTGTTTCAGATGCACATGGAAGAGCCTTGCTTTGACTTCCTGAGAACCAAGCAGACCCTCGGGTGAGTTCCCGGTGGAGCAGGACAGCTCTGACGCACCTGCTGTTCCCTCGTATGTTTACACTGGAAACCCTTCCAGCACAGTGGCTAATTCCTTAGTTGGTGTAGTGGAAGGAGCCACACAAACACATCAAAACCAGGAGCAGCCAGTGATACAAGCTGCAACCAAGTTGCTTTTGAGTCCTGTGAGAATTGTGTCTCCTACCAGTGTGTTAACTTGGAATTACTCAGCATCAGGTTGTCCCTTCTGCCAAAATCGGCTCCCCGTTCCCCAGGGACGTGGTGGTGCATAGCAGCCTCCCTCAGAGGCACCCTCTGCCTCGGGGAACTGGAACAAGCTTTTCACAGCTCCAGGTCTGTCACTGATGAATTAGTTTGCAGGAACACAAACAGAGATACTCTGCCAAGCTTAAAAGGATTTCCTGAAAATGAGAACACTGAAGTGCAGCGATGCACGAAATAAAGGAAAGATGACTATTGAGAATTTATATCTGAGATTTTTCTTTCTGAAGTACCAACACTGTTTTAACTTGTAGCATATCCTGTAACTGAAAATTTAATTGTGCTTGTGGAATTACATTATTATTTCCCCCCCCCCCCCCCTTTTTTTTTTTTTCCCCCCTTTACCCCCCCCCCAGCAACCCACTTCTCACTTCTTCCTTCTTTCTTCCCTACTCCC
>Ga0181612_166275_pt1 | contig 18583 bp, 14 predicted proteins | sample HoacroProtozoa21_FD_119630 | JGI IMG/M metagenome (GOLD analysis project Ga0181612, IMG submission 119630) | Hoatzin crop microbial communities from Cojedes, Venezuel. Combined Assembly of Gp0051906, Gp0051904, Gp0051908
AGCAGATCGGAAGGTGCTGAACACTTCTGCTTTAGCGTCTGGTTATGAGTTGGGCTCTTAGTTAAACGGAGCGCTCACACGGAGAAAACTCCTTATGCCGCCTTCAGCCAAGGCTACCTAGAAACTACTGTTGCTCCCAAAGGTAAAAGACATTCGTATCTTTCTGTCTGAGAATAGCTGCGGGTTCCCCAATACAGGCTGAAGTTCTGGACATGCTTATTTGGAAATCTCCATGCAGCCAGCGGGCAGGCTGCTGCCATGCTCAGTCGGGACACACTTCTGTTTTATCCAGCCACTCGAGCTCTTGGTTTGCCTCCATCGCTCGCTCAGCGCTGCTCAGAGCAGAAGTCCACGTTGCCTCAAAAGCCCTGAGGTGTTATGAGAGCCAGGTGAGACTTCAGAGAATTTTTTATTAAAACCAGAGAGGTTATCTCTGCGCTACTGAGAATCCCAGCAGCTCCCATCCGCTTCTTGGGGTGCATAAAATCACAGATTTCTCCGTTCAGAACACCCTGACATCGGGTGTGGGCTGCTGGAGCAGACACTCGGCACAGGTACACCCTGTGTCTGCTGCCTGACCAGGCGTCGGATACCGCATCCCACAGCCGCCTCCCCGGCAGTATTCCAGCTGGCGCAGAATGTAGGCAGCTCTAGAGATGTCAGCAAACCTGGGCAAGAAATCCAGGCACAGTTGTGTTTTCAGTGGTAACGGGGCACATTTCTTCTACAGGCAGAACAGAGCTGCAGAACGCAGGCTTGCTTCAGGTGGTAGAAACTCAGAAGATGCGTACAGGGCACAACTGCAGCAGCCAAAGAGAGGGAAAACGAGCAAGGGTCAGCTGAAGTGGAAATTTGTACCTTCAAGCAGAGCCAGGGGTGCTCCTGAGCCCTCTGGGATGTGGCCCAGCAAGGGCACTGGTGGTGCGGGGGCCCTGCAGCGATGCTCAGCCTTCCAAAGCACCTGGAGAAGGCTGACCACACGCTACGGCTGGCAGAGCTGCTCCTGCTGCGGGCTGTTGCAGCAGAACTCACTCTTGGCCAGGAACTGGCCCCACACCTCCAGCAAAAGAGACCCCGGTACTCTGCGGGGGTTTCAGATACTCACACTGCTCGAGGCCCACTGGAACCCGTGGCAAGGATGGAAAAAACAGACCAATTCTGTATCCCAAAGAGCTTTTACGACAGGCAGGGCTTGCCCTGAGCTCTGTTCAAACATCCCCCCAGAGGTCAGGACAGCAGGCACTCGGCTCTCAAAGCGCCCCACGGACCGGCTCATTCCTGCAGGCTTTGATTTGTCCCCGGCAACCTCGGCGCGCTCCGTCCTGCCCCGGCTATCAGCACAGCAAGCACACAGCAAACAGAGCAACAACATCATCGCCAAGGAAGGGGAAGGGGACAGAACCTGAGAACTATGAACAAACGCACGTGCGGCTGGGAGCATCGCCGCACCTCCCACAGAAAGGCGACAGAGCCGCAGGGGTAGCGCCGCTCCAAGAGTCGGAATTCCAGCCTCGGAGGACCTACTTTGAGTTTTCTAGCTTACACAGCGCAGTACCATCCGCCTGCAAAGAAGGAATTTCGAGTTTTTGGAAGACAGGATGAGTGAAGGCAGCAGGGAGGCGCAGGCCAGGCCTGAGACAGCGGGACTGCAGACAGGTAAAGGCAAAGGGTGTTTGCTCTAAGCTGTTACTCAAATATTGGCATATTTGGGTTTATTGCAGGAACACAAGAGTGACAACATTTGCAGTGCTCAGAAAAACAAAATTCTTCCAGACCCCTCCTTTACAAACACGGTTTGGAATACAGCAGCAATAGTAACAAAATGCGTTTAGATAAGCCCAGAGAACAGGCTGTTTTTATAAAACGCACAGAGAAGGACAAGGCATTTGTTTTCCAAGTGGCCACACTGTAGCAGCTCAGTGTACAAACAAAACGGACCCAGGACAACTTCAGAGTTCACTAAAAACACACACAACAACAAGCAGAAGATGAAGTTCTACAGATCTTTCCATCAGGCATCGTGAACGGTTTTAATAAGTTTGAAATAACTCGTTCAATACCAGCAGCAGGGAACTTTCCTCCTGGATGCCCTGCGCAAGGGAAAGCAGTGTGTTTCTCCTCTGTGCCCGGTCAGAAGTGGAAGTTCTTGGTCCCCAAAGCAGGTGTTTCCTTCTAAGCCTCTGCTAATTGCGTGGCATTGGCATGGTTTGTCAAGACATCTTCTAGATAACCAGACACCCTGACCCCAGCTTTGCCCTCCAGCTGTTTCTCCAGCCCACGGAGATGTTCGAGAGCTCCTTTTAATACTTCTTCCCTCTCGCACAAGCCCGTGTGCATTCCTGCTTCGTTTTCTTCGGCTCCAGATTTTAGATACTGCGAGACGTAGGGTCTGATTGCATCCCCGTTTTCTGCTACGCTTTCCCGAATGGCCGTCAGGTCTGTGCTCTTGGCCAGACTTAACAAATGCAGCAGAGCCTGGCAGATCTGCGTCCTGAGGCTGGCACTGTACTTGAACTCCAGAAAGTCCTCGGTGTCCTCGCTCTTCTGCAAGGCCACCACCAAGGCATTCCAGATTTGGCAGAACTGCTCGGTGGAGCCGTAGCATTCCCTCCTGCTAGGGATGGAGAGGGCCATGGCCGATTTGATCCGGACTTTAAAATTCTTGCAGGACTTCACTACTGAGGAAAGTGCACTATATGCTTCCGTGGTCCAAGGAGCCTCTCCTACAAAAAAAAACCAAACCAACAAACCCAAAATGAAAACCCCTTTTCAATCAGTCAAAATACACAAAACTGTAAATGTATCTCCTAAACATTTAATGGGCTTACATTTACCATATTTATTCTGGTCTAAATGAGCAAATCAGGGGTTATGAAATGAAAAATTAGCTAAAACCCAGTTAATCTTCTGAAGTTTCGTAAGATGAAAAGTGACATTTTGCATCTATTCACAGCTATAATCCCATCCTCGCGCTCTTTTCTAACATGACAGATCCAACTGCATACAGCACAGTTATGCCTCTTTTAGCATTCACAGCATCCGAGTTCTTTCACTGGCAAGAGTTCTGGGAAAGCTACGACAGCAAGATTCAGTTTGCTCCCCCCCCTCCTTCCCCAACACGTTTGTAACAGAGACCTTGTTATCAAAACCACAACCTGCTGTGCAAACCCAAAGCCAGTGGGACGAGTTACTCACCGAGAGGCAAGGCAGGGTTCTTAAACACATTCCCCAGCGCGTAACAAGCATTCCAGCGCACTTTCATCGTGGCCTCGCTCTGAACAGTAGAAATGAGGGCCTGAAGAGATTCCTCGATGGCTTCCCTAAACCTGGGGTTTGCTACATGACATGGCTGAAGGAAATGAAGCACATTCCCAAGGGCCCGGACTGCGTTACTCTTTACCTGTAACACACACGCACAAAAACACCCTTCTGGCTTTCAGTTTATAGGCAAAACTTTTGTCAAGTCTGCTATGAAGTCATGCTCAGAGCCAACAAGGAGCCTATCTGGAATCACACTGGTGTCTTAATCAGATGGTAACTTCCTAAATGCCACCAGACAGATCATTCTCTGCAAGTGGCCACCTTGAAAGAAAAAAAAATAAAACAAAAAAGCCCTGCACTTTGGAAAAGCACAGTCAAATATCCTGCAGGTCAAACAATATGGGAAACCTCCAAACAGCAGCCCTCAAGAAAGGATGCTGAGCTGCAGCTCCCTGTCCGTTGGGGCAAAACACCTCAAAGTAACTGGTGCCTTTTATTCCTTTTTCTATTTTTTTTTTTAAATAAAAACACAAGAGCTAACTAGAGTAGGATAACTCCACCCTCCTTCCTCTCAGTCATACCTTGTCTCTGTCCTTGGATGCTTCAGTTGCAGATCGTAACATTTTCAACAGCAGGAGATCAGAAAATTCCTCTTGAAAACTCTGTCCCATTGTTTCCCTGGCAGGAGAATCTCACCGTGAGAGGCCAGCTCAGATGATCCATCCCCAAAGATGTGCTACAACCCTTCCCAAAGGCGTGTGAACAACCTTCACTCTTTAGAAGGCTAATATGTAAGGCAGGCCTTACTACATGTGACCCTATGTTTATTAATTTAAAACCAAACTATCAATGCAAGAAAGCCAGTTAGCAATGCATTAAGTCTGTAATAAAAAACAGAGGGCAACAAATTGCTCAGAGGTAATTCTTCAGCAGGAATATATGATAACTATTTCTCCTGTTAAAAGTGTAACAGCGGGTTAGACTTCCTCCAGTCTTTGATTTAAGGAAGTGTTAAGTATTTATTAATCTTACTTTGTGTTATGTTGAAAGTAAAGTAACCAGGGAACGTGCAATTACACAAAGCAATGTCCAAGAAATAGAAAACTGAAAAGTAAACTTGGAATATACTCCAGAACTAGCGATGAGTAACACCTAAACCCTAGCAGAACTCAATGCAGGATGGATACAGGATACTTGTAACACAGTGTCACAGGCTGGCAGACACACAGGCAGAACAGTGGTTACAAAGAAGCATTCAAGCCAAATTTTGGCTTTTTTTGCTACTAAGTAGATCAGTACCCTCTGCCTGAGGCTACAGGAATACGGGCAGAGAGGCGTTCCGCGGGCCAAGGCGCGCTTACGTACATGTTGATGATCAGGGTGTCTGTAAGGTTGCCCAGGGACCAAGCTGCTTTGGCACGGACGTTCGGAGACTTGTCATGGAGGGAATTCAGAATAGCGTTTGCTGTGTCTGCCACAAACATCACATCCTATGAAAGTAGAAACTGCTGTGAAGTTAGAAAGGTGATTTCCTTAGCAACATCTACGTTCTGGCCTTTCTAGGGAAAATGACACCTGCACAGAGACCAGCTCTGTTCATATACTCTTCTTTTCTAGGCGACAACTCTTAACGTGCTTATGGTGCTCTCTGTACAGCTTTGTTTAATCTTTAATTAACAGTCTAAGCTTGCATTCTGACCAAGTTCACCTCTCTTGGGTAGCTGTTGCTGAAAAGTTTCAATGCATCATTTAATTTCCTTGGTGCTTTAGTTACTTTGGATTTTAACAGCATTACCTGGATTGCCAGGACTCGCCAAGCCCCACGCTTAAGAAAGTAATCGCTTCTCCAAACTCCCCGCTGAGCTGCCTGTCTAACCTTCTCTTCTGTGGCACTTGACATTTCCTTTTCCTTCCCTTGCCTATGGTAAAGGACTTTCTTTCAAAATATTTTTAACTCAAACCTCAACCTCAGCTACTACATACATTTTTTATTACAATCACCCATTTAAGGCCACATTGCAAAAACTACAGTCTTCCAGCTCAGCCAAGCTAAGATCAATTTTTTTTTGCAGAAATAAACCAGCATTGTTTCCTCCAAATAAGCTTTACTGCTTACTTTTAAGCAAAACTGAAGCCTTCCTATTAAAAACTTGTTAAACTTTACCGAGTGCTGTACAGCTGTTCCCTTCTTCCCAGCTCTACCCCAACTCTCGCAGCTCTTCTGTGCCAACCTAGCCTTTCCCACTTCCGTCCCTGAGAGCTCAGGGAAGATCCTGGCCTCCCTCCTTATGCTCTCACTTAGGAAGCACTTTGGCTTCTGCTTCATCTCACTTGAAACTGCACTGGTTCTGCTCACCGCACAGCTGGCAAGAGCAGGTCTGGAGACAGTAAAGAAAAGCTACACACAGACCAGACGCAGGAAGGAAGGCCAATTCATTCCAAAAGAACTCATGTCCCACATCTTATGGCTCATCAAACCCATTACAAAACAGCTCCAAGTAAGAAAAACGGGCCAGTTCTGACCTGCCGAAGGCAAGAGAAGAGAATGTAGACTCCAAGCGCGCGTGCGGCAGCAGCTTTTACCAGGGGGTTCTCACTGTGGTTGAGGCCAAGCAGCAGAGTGACGCACAGTATCTGCTGGTCATTCTGCAACGATAAGCAGTCATGGCAAGAGAGAAACTGAAGAGACTTCTGTCCCACAAAGAAAGATAACTGAAAAATACTCTGAAAGACCCCAGTTTGTGGAATCTATAGAAGCTACAATTCAGAGCGTATTCTTTTCTTTCAAGTAAATTGACTGGCATTTCAGGATGCCACACAGGAAATGGGAATGCTTCCAGCAAACACGATCTTTTTGCTGTAAGACCATGAAGCAAACCGAAATATTAACTATCACCCAAATGCAGAAGGCCCAGTCCATCAAAGGTAAAACAGACTGGATCAGTTGCTTTTTCCTGCCTTACTTCACTCTTTCCCCTTCATTAACAAGGACAGCCAGGCAGATTAAGTTCATCCCGGACAGATTGTCAGTTTACCAAGCCGTGACAAAGATGTTTCTTTCATCAGAGCAAAGGGTCAGAGTGGGCACTGACTTGACCCCACATGGCCACAGAGACAAGAATGTACGGGATCAAAGTACAGAGTGATGAAGCACACGCTGTACTTGGAGAAACCGGACGGAGAATTCCAGAGATACTGCTGTACTAGCAATTCTTGGGCAAATGAGATCTGGCAGAGTACTCCCCATCAAGAAGGGCACAGTGACACAAAAGGAGCTGCACAATGCAGCGGTGATACACTGCCAAGGCTTTCATGTTTAAAAGCATATTTCATGTTGCAAAAGGAGAGTAAGGCCAACACATTTGTTTGCTTCTGCCAGGGCAATCACTGCAGTTTAGCGTTTTAAAAGCCAGCCAAAAGAAAAAACATGCATGCCAACTGGTGAAAAACGTCAGTCCATGGCTGTTAGCTCAGCTGTCTCTTCAAACACTTAACCAGCAGAACAACAGCCCTCCACTCCTCCCTCATGCAATGAAATTCTGGCCCTGCATCTCCCGTGCATCACCATCAAGGCTGAGCATTCATGGCAGGGCCAAACAGCTTCCGTGATCTGCAGTTTAATTGTTTTGACAGACTAATTACTCCCAACGTTGCCTTTTCCAGTCTTCAAGTCACAACTTGTTCAGAATGTTAAAAAAAGTATATACATACGGAAGATTCCTCTATTCTCTCCTTGTAAGTTTTAAAAGGCTTTACACTACTGCAGTCTGGTAGACAAGAGCAAAGCCTCAATAGGTAAAAACACCACGCTTAAAGGAGTGCTCTCCTACCTGCAGATTGCTGAAAGCTTCTGGCAAGATAGAGGACAGGGCATCACAGGCGCTTGTCTGAAGAGTTGCATGTGGAGAGTTCTGCAGCGTGCCAGGTAGAGGGCCGTTTAACATCATGGTCCAGAAAGTTACAACCTACAGAGCAAGCAGCCAGGTTTACCTACTTAAACTCAGCAATTACACCCAAGTTCTACAGCAGATTGTCTTTTTCTATGATCATCTTTTAGACATACTTACAGTAGGTAGCATAATTACACGTGAAAGTGATTACAGCTGCTTGGAAGCCTAAAATACTTAGCATTCAGAAACATTTTAAAGAAATTTTAGTACTGCTATCAAGTACTTATTCACTGAGTTCTGTTTGTTTCCTTTTAAAGGTCACATACACTCCAATTAGATGCATTAGGTAGAATTACAATTTTATTCTTGAATTTGATATCTTCATTGGCCTGACAATTTACATTCATATAAAGCAACAGGCACTCAGTGCTACCAGACATGTTGCCTATCTTGTAGGGTCACTGGTGGCCAGCTCAAAACTTAGCATACACCAAAGACATTTTTAAACTTGTTTTCTGTTCGCAGAAGCAAGACTTAAACAGGCCTACATTACTACTAAAATGCCAGCTCCTCAGCTTCCGCAAACTTGTCCAACAGCCAGCCTCAAACAATGAATTTTTCTGAAATCACATATGCTGTGGTTCTGGCCACTCCCTCTGCACTTGTGAGCCGCCAGAACATGCAGGCTGACTCTTATAACAACGCAAAATCACCAGAACTCTAAAAGTGTACATCTAGGTTTCATGCAGCAGTAATGACACACGCAAAATCTGCGCTGTTCCTCCAGCTTTCAGACTTACAGCAGGCAGGAAGAGGAGGGGTGAGGAAAGGCAGAGAGCTGGTGCTAACATCAGGTAAAAGAAAAAAAAACAACACATCTGCCTACAGACAAAAACAAATGCCAAAATAATGCAGGAAGTCTACAAAAATCGTACATAGCAGCACCTACAAAGCCACGGGGTACTGAGTCCCTTTCTGCTTTCCTGCAATTAATTTACCTGTATCCATGCCAGTAACTTTGCAGAGAGTTCGAGAGAGGAAGCTCAGTGAAGTGGAATCTCGGAGGGAGCCCACACACTTACCACGCTGACCGGTACTCTCTGATCGGGGGCAACGGCTGACTCGGGCTTGTACTGCTGTAGTACCCCTGTGCCCAGCTCCTCCAGAAGCTGCAAGGAAACAAAAAGCAAGGGGAACTTTATCGGGGATGACTCAAGTACCATGGAACTATAGCAACCTTTACCTAGGACTACACTTTCTCAGTGAAGAAACCCAAAAGATTTAGTATTGTTTGAACTCTATTCTGTCCCTCCTAGTGAAGAAATCAGAGGAAAAGCCTTTCTTATGTAAAGTCTCCAGCTAGAACAGCAAAAAAATTGCTGTGCAAAGAGGAAATCTCTCTGAGCTTTCCTTTGGGCGACAGACTACAGTTCCTGCGCCAGCTGATGCTAAGTCAGGGAAGGGCCAGTGTTATCATCCTTGCACCTCTCAAGCTTCCTGGTGACTCAGAAGAGCAACAAAAATCTGCTAAGAATTCAAGACTGGAAGCAGAAGGTGCATTTCTCAAAGTATCAGGGTACGGCATTTCCCAAAGAGATACAGCAAGCACCAGCTCTTTACGGGGTGCTACATCAGACACAGCAAGATGCTCTGAATATTCATCACTACTCATCTGTATTTGCAAAGCACACTAACAGATAAAATTGACTTGGTAAAACAATGTTGACGTTTTCTCATGCTCTTACTTTGGCTCCATGAAGCTGGACGGATGGATCCATTTCTTCCATGCATCTGCAAGCCACTTCTCCAAGTTCTAGGAAATAGCTCTGAGCCATAGAGAAATAACCTTTAACAAGAAGAGCCAACACCTAAACACAAACAGAAGAAATTCCATTCAGTGTTGTTTCCTTCTGTCAAACCAAAACACCCCAAATACAGAGAGGACATTAATGGGCTAAAAAACACTGGGACCACATACTAAACTCTGATGTAACAGATATACCTTGCAGCACAACTTTCAGAATACTACAGCTAATTAAAAACCTCCCTCTTCCATTATCTTGTTCAAAAAAGGGCCACAAAAGCACTATCGGGTAGCAAGACAATGAATTATTTACTGTAAGTAAGGTCTCCTGTAGCTTAAAACCTAAGCAACAGCGCCTATAAGAGCAACACATTCTGTATCTCCTGTTCTGCGTTCTGTGAAGCTGGATTTCACAAATATTCATTGTTTCAGAGAAAGAGTGAGACTCCTTGGGATGTACATTACAAAATCTTACTATTTTCTGTAGTTATGTGAAGAAAAACAGGGACAAGTCTCAGCATTCACAGGTACCCCTTTAGTCACACCAGCATCACTCCACAGCTCCCTGCAGGCTGTGCTCTGACTGCAAGGTTCTTCCCCACTATTTTCTAGCAAAAATTTAATTTACATACTGTATGGAGGAGTTAGCACGCAGCAGACTCACAGCCTTTACCAGATGCCAGCACACACAGCCAAATATTTTAAAATAACGAAGGTAACAAAAATCACAGGCAGATGAACTTGCTGCTGCAGGTTTACTATGGGATGGTTATGCTGTAGCCACCGGCACGCAAGCAAAATGTTACTGCTCTTCCAGTCACAGCAGCTCAGACACACTGCATCAGCAAAAGCCTGAATCTCGCTAAAAGAGCTAGGGGCAAAGCCTTGGCTGGCAGGAGGTAGTCTGACATTGTACCAAGCTGCTCATTTTACGAGCTAGCTGTTCATCCCCACCTGTAAGGATTCCAGTCGAAGGGGACACGGTTCATAAACGCTGGAAAACGACGGAAAGTTAGCATCGCTGTCAGAACAGGAATCCTCTCTGGGCAGGACGATGATGGAAACGCAGAGACGCAGAAGCCAGCACGGTTCTGAAGGCGTACATCCTGCCGGATTTTCTGGACGCTTCCCTTCTGAGGGGAGTGCTTTTCTCCACTGCTCAGAAGAACTTGAACGGTGAGGGGTTGCATTACCACTGTTATTAAGCCCTGAAGAACTGGGCTGTTGCAAAAGTAACTGCACCTCTGGTAAAGGTGCTTGGACAGACACTATGGCCCCTAATAACGTCAGACTGGAAACTCGAACATTAACATCTGCAAGAAAGAACAGGGCGGGGGAAGGAAAAGCCAGTCTGTTAGCACCTCCCTGACAGGTCAGAAACCTTCTTCAGCAGTTTTCAGACAGCACAGATCATAACACATAATTCGATAGCGTAACATATGTTTATGTATGAATACATACGTATATGAAGCATGGGGCAGGGGGGGTGGGTGTTAATGCACAACTATTTTGTAATGACCAATGCTGAATTAAGATGTAACATATACAAAGAGGCTCCAGCCAAACAGAATGCAAACCTTTATGATAAATATATGGCTTTATCTGGTTCCAAACTCTCGTCAGCAACCCAGGTTTTAAACGGCTATATGGCACATTTGAAACCAAATTTGCAAGGCACTGAAACACACAAAAGAACACACATGGAATGGTGGTTACAATGTCAGCCTGGCCTCCAACAGATTTGTTTTTACATTTGCAATTTAGGTCATTTAGACAGCTAATTATCTGAGGGCATCTGAAAACAAATGCCCCAATTACCTGCTGTTTGAAAACTGCTTACAAACTTGGCTCCTAAGAACAAGTATTTAACTACTGTGACCTGGCATCAGGACCAAGGAATTTCAATAGCCCATGGAAAGCTTTTTTCCCCCAATCTGGATTCCAGTTTTAACGCCAATGTAAGTCTTCAGAATCATTTCAAAGGTTCATTCAGCTCCAAAAAGACTACACGAAAGAAACGCAGGAACAAGCGACCTGTGCTGAAAAGGAGAGAAACTCTAGGGCTCTGTAGGAAGACGCAGTCAGTGAAGCCTTGTGAGACAACAACAGTCTATTTCCCACCACCGCCTTAGTCCTCAACAGCTACAACAATTCCTATGCAATCTTTCTTCAAGACTTAATGTAGAGACCAGTCTCATCTCTGGGGCAGCCATTTGAAACATTTACAGTCAGTTACCTTGACTATTTGTGTCAGTGTTTGAGAAGAGGATTCTGCCACCAGGGCGAGCAGCAGGCAGCGGTGCAGCTCCCGGATGCTCGAAGCAATAGTTACGGAGAAGGGAGTAAAAGCTCTCTTGTGATCATTAGCATCTTCAGCAACAGAAAGAAACTGCTTAGAACCTTCCAGGATGGCTGAGAGAACTTGAAGAGCACAGGCGCGGGTCTGGAATGATAAAACATTTCTGTTATCCACTTTTAACACCTCCTTTGAGCCAACAGAGAATTTTGAAATTTATGAACATCTCTTTCTCCAGCAAGAGAAAATTAAACTCCAACTATTTTTTCTCATAACTTTAAGCAGTGTACGACCAATCCTTTGTTCTCTTAACCAACACATCCTCTTCTATTTATGGTAAAAATACAATGCTTTTTCTACTCAGAACTGCCTCACCTTTGGAGAAGGGTCCTTTAAAGCAATAGTCATCAAGGACACTGACTGGGGGCTGCCAATACCGGGTGCATCAGGAACAAACGCTGACCAGTAGCCATAGAGAACTCTTTTTTCTATTGATTTTGTAGCAGAGAGGAAACAGGCCAGAGCCCCTTGACGAACATTGGCTTGATAAGATCTTAAAAACAAACAAAGAGATGAATGAAATAGCAGCACTGAAAAGTAATGGACTTCACCTCTTTGACTTATATTAGTGGCTAGCTGCGAGAAGACAATTTTTAGACCAAGAACAGGAAGAGAAAGAACAAATTTACTTTCAAACCAATACAAATTACTGCCTTCCGATTTTCTTGTATCACCACATAAATCAAAAGGAAAAGTGATTTCCTCGACAGTTTTGATTAAGAACAAAGCGCTACGATCCTGTGGAAGCGTAAGAGTCTGCACATGTCTAAAATCTGTGCTGGACCTACAGGAACAAGAGGTATGCTTTAACATGATACATGAGCTTAAATTGTTATGAGCAACAGTACACTCTGCTACCGTGCTTTATGTTTACACGCACAACAATCACCTCATTTTGCTCTGTATTCCACCTTCAGCATCAGAATATTCCGACTCACTGCTGCTGATTCTTTTCCAGGTAGTGTGACGTGAAGCCAAGTGATCCTTTCCAGCAGGCACGTATGCAACATCTGATGCACGAGTCCAAGGATCCGAACAAGGCCTGTTCTGCACATCCTCCAAGTGTAATTTCAGCATGTTGGCTCCAAGGACGGATTCATTTCCTGCATCACCCAAATCTTCTCTTCCTTCTTCCCCAAACTCTCCCTTCTTTTGTTTCCCTTTGGACTTTTTCCTTCGGTTCTGTTTTAAGGCAAAAAAACAGATTTTTTTTTAATCTTTTGAAATAATATCTAGAAAGATATGCAAAAATTTTTATAATTGTAAATCTCAAGGAAAAAGGTCTCATCTGAAAACAAAACTAATTGCTAATCCAGAATAAAAGCTGAGTTTAATATAACAAATCATACCCTCTATATAGTACATCAACATCAAATCAGACAAGTTTCTAAACGAGTTTTTAGATGCGATTTAGTTTAACCAAGAGTTATCACAGCTATTTAGCATTCTTCTGATGCAACAATATTTCACACAAGTGCAATTATATGTATGTGCCACACTGTACATAGAGAAATAGTCACTTCTTTAGCATCTGAGAGTTTGCAAACTCCGCTTACTAGTAGCAACAGCAGCATCAGTACAGTAATACCTTAGTGTAAGTAAGGTATTTATACCTGAATAGCCTCAAAAATTCAGCTCTGGCCTCTTCATCAGTACAGCGAAAGATTTCCAAGAAAACTTTTAGTTAAAAATCATATTTCACGCAAAAGTGATGAAAGAACAGGAACAGTAAATACTTCTGTAGCTCTTTTAGATTTACAGTAGGCATTTAACATCTAAAAAGAAACAAGTCAACATGACTATACAACTTTATTTTCTCTAATGTCTTTCAGATAATTAGTAATCCAAAATGTTTACAGGGTTAAAAAATAACCTGTAGAAGGATTAGGCATACAGATGGGGGAGGGGGGAGGAAATCAGTCTCTAGATGAACTTGACATCCCGAAGAAAGAGTCAAACAATTGTGCAAGTGTTAGGAGAGAAAATGTAACTTATAAAATAAAAAGCTTTGGCTAGTCTGCACGCGCCAATCCCATGTCTGCGGGCCAAGAATTCTTGGCTATAGATGAATAACTGATGCACACAGCTTAACTCAGGAAAGCCAATCTCTGCAGAGCCATTTGTTCTTGTCATCTGAGTTTACGAGGCAATTTTACTCAGTGCAGAGATTTATAATCAATACCTTTAGAGCAAAGAACGGGAACCGTATCACACGCTCAGAACGCAGACAGCCTGTTAGCCACTAATCTCACGTCAGGTAACACCGAACCACACCGAACAGGCACACGCTGAGCACGCAGCAGCGTCAGCACGATTTCAGCTTACCCCTGTCTGCTTAAAGGTGGCCGGTTCCGACTGCTCCTCTTTGACGGGCGACCTTTTATCGTACTGAGGTAATGGAGCCGGGTACAAGGCTGCGGGCATTTCTATGCTCAGTCCTGGCAGTCCATGAAACATACATTTCTAGAACAGTAACAAAAACGTTAGCATTCATTCCATTTTTGATGTACAGAGATTGACTCTCTGTTTACTCAGGTGTTCATGAATTTTCAGTTGGGCTTGTGATCCTTCCCCCAGGTCTTGACTCTCCCCATGCTGTGGAACAGCTATGCAACACACGAAATTCAACTATCCTAGCAGGATTTAAAAGGGTTCCAAAAAGAAACGAGCCTCCCATCTTTCTGTCACGTTCTTTTGTGGGAAGTGCAGTTGAGATGCTGCGAGAGAAAGTCAATGACTTTTTTCTTTACATCTCACACTACATTGCCTCCCACGCTCAGGCTTCTCTGCTCCCTCTTCTCACCTTCTCCTACTGTTTCCCACTTACCAATCCTCTGCAACATGCCCCTTCCAGCGCCTGCCTCTTTCTCCAGGTGGATTTAAGTGCTTACCTTTAATACTGCAAGCAGAGATCCAATTTGGTCAGTTTGCATTAGTTTCATCTTCCCACCATTAAGAAGCGACTGGATACCTTTCAGTGCATTTTGCAGTAACTGAAAAGCAAAACACAGAATTACTTGCTTTTCCTTCCCAAAACACCAAAGGTTCACATCTTTCAAGTGACCTTCTAGGCCATTACAGTTTTGCTCAAAATAATTACTGGGACAGTTACTTATGCTTATTAAAAAAAAAAAGACGACGACTATTTAAGCAAAAATCTCAGTTGACAATATTCCAGATTTCATATATTCCAAATTCCAACACTCCAGCAGCCCAATCTCCTAAGTATTCTAGATAATTAGACTCACACTTACCATGCAAAAAGTGATGTCATCCACATCAGAGCTTTTTGAAGACTGCAGAACACTTAAAAAAGTTTGAAAACAGACACTGCTGTAGGACTCGTCCAAGTACGGCTGCCCAGGCACGCTAGCATTAAAGGAGGAGACAAATGGTTGGGTTGCAGTCTGCCCCACACAAGCTCAGACCCAGGCCCTCCGCCACACTGCAGTGCACAGCCCCAGACGGACGGATGGCTCTCGAAAGGGCTCAGCTCTACCACCGTAAAGCACAAAAAGAGCCAGTACAATCAGTGTGCCTTACACCTGCCCTGCTTCTGCGGCCACCTTCTCAATTACAATGACTCTCCAAGCATAGCTTAACAAGCTGTCACGCTTAGAAGTGCTTTTTAGGCAAAATTTGGCATTGAAAAGAACCTACAATGACTTCTGCCATCTCCCTAGCTTCCACAAAGTCTGGGCAACCTTACTGTGCTGAAACATTTCAATCTCCACTTGACTTACTGCAGAAACAGGGAGGGCAACTGCATCACTTGATCTTTACTACCCTGAGTACCATTTAGCAAGAGCTGGCCATTGTGGCAGTGGGTTTAGAGTCACTAAACAAATTCTTTTGTAATGGATTCCTAAGCACCTGGTTCCAACACATTTAATTACTTCAAGCCATCAACACACATTTGATAATACTCACAGGACAACTCTATTATTGCAAGTGATTTTCCTGAAATTAGAATCAGAGAACAGCTGAGGTTGCAAGGGACCTCTGAAGATCATCTACTACAACCCCCTTGCTTCAAGTCAGGTCAACCAGAGCAGGCTGCCCAGGACTGTGTCCAGTCAGGTCTCGAATACCTCCAAGGATGGAGACTCCACAGCCTCTCTGGGAAACTGGTTCCAGTGTTTGATAACCCTTACCTTTTTTTTTTTTTTTTCTTATGTTTAATCAGAATTTCCTGTGTTTCAGTTTATGCCCATTGCCACTTGTCCTTTCACTGGTACCACTGAGAACAGTCTGGCTCAGTCTTTTTCGTTCCCTGCCATCATGGAAGACTGGTCAGCTCCTCGCAGAGCCTCCTCTTCTCCAGCCTAAACAATCCCAACTCTCCACATAGAAAAATCAGCATGCCCCAAACTGCCAGATGCTGCATTTATTTACATTAAGTAGTTCTTCAGACTCCATCTGTAAGTGCTGAAATTCCAAGCGTTTGTGTTTTGTTGTTTTTTTTTTTAAATAAAAACCAAGCTGTCTGTTCGATGGAACCATTAACCAAAACACTCTTTAGAGCAAGTCCAAATATCTATTGCTTTTATTAATTGCTTGCTTGTCCACAGAGCCTGGTTAGTCAAAATTCTTCCCATAGAGCAGCTAATGAAGATTTGATGTTCCTGTGGCATCAGCATATTTACATGTGGAACGGAAAAATGGATGAATTGCAAACGAACAACTAACAAACACTGCAAAAACTTGTAACTGACCGTTTCTTATGCAAAATTAACCCAAAGAATCACTGCAGGGACCAGACAGCACAACACTTTTTCTCTTCTGCCCTAAATTAATCTCCGTAACAACATTATTTCAGGCAGACTGAGAGTTTATGGTTTTACCCACAGATGATACAGTATGTTGGAGCACTGAAGTTTTAGATTTCGAACTCCAGCACATACAGCTTCCTGACCCTGCATCTGCTGCTCCCAGCACGAACAGAGCAGACCAGCTGTCTGTGCTGGCTGTTGTACATCGCGTAAAGCATCCACCCCTCCACCCGCAAAGGCTGGTACGCACCTGAGACACAGGTTTGCCATGCTGCGTACTGCTGCCCTCCTGAGTTCCACGTCCGGCTGGGCAGAATCACTGAACTGCACCAAGAGCCCAGCCTTGCCCAGCAAGTCCGGGAGATACTAAAACAAACCAGCAAAAGTCATTAGGGGTCAGGGCTCTTCCCTCAGCCTCCTGGTTCTTCTGTCTGGTAGCTAAATCTACCTATGCTACAAAAAGAGATTTGTCAGCTGCCATGTCAGATTGCATAAACAGATTACATACACAAAAAATGACACGAAAACATTCATTTCCAAAGTTCTCTTGTTTTGTATTTAAAAAGTATTGAGCGTGAGCACAGTTCAGACTGCGTCCCAGTTTACGCTTTCCTCCCAGACATAAAGCTAAGTCAGTAACAACTGCTGTACCAAACCACTGCGGTTACACAGCCTCCAAACCCACGCAAGCTGGCAGCTCCAAAACTGCTAGCACCACCACCCCGCGCTTCAGCCCGGCAGCAGAAACTGCTCTGCAAGCTGCCAAGAACCGGTGACAGCAGGAGAATGCATTATGTCAAACACTACCCGTCCCACTGCCGCAACACGGAGCTGTGTACAGACCTCAGGACTGACACCCGATGGTCTCCACTTCGAAACGGCTTCGAGCCCACCGCACGCTAGAGACCTGATCCGGTTACAGACAAATTTCAGGATCCGCAATGGAGCCTGCTGAGTAACGAGCAATCTGAAGCTCCCCACGTTCTTCCTGCCTGATCCACAGCCGTGCCAGGGTGGTCAGCGTGCAGGGTAAGCCTGGTGCCCTTCTTTAATAGCGTGTCTTTGGCTCAAGCCAGGTAACCTACAGCTGCAGCCTGCAGGTACAGAGGTGTTCGCCATGGGAAGAAGCTCGTTATCTCTGGATTATCAGTATACACACCTATCACACCTGAAATTCAACTTTTCCACAAATATCAGTCACTATTTAAATGAGATGCAATCTTAGCATAAAAGGTAAGGTAATTTGAGAACCGGATACTTTTCTACTTTTTCTTTTAAAAAAAAAATAAAGAAGAAACAGCAAAAGGGTGCAAATATTATTGTGGTTACTTTCTCTCAACTTGTAAACTCACTTTCTGACATTTAGGTCCATTATTGTAAACAAGAGCTGCCAAGGCTTGCAGAATCTCAACATGTGTCCAGGAGCTGCACTGCTTAAGAGCAGAGATGCAGTAGGAGAGAAGAAAATTCAGGCTCTGTTCGTCAGCCATCACCTGCCATAACAGAAGAGGACTGTGGTCAAGAAAACATCGTCAGGTGCTGCTGGCGTCAATACTGGCAGATCTGTTGGTTACAGACTCGGGTGATGCGGCTGTTAGAATCACACACAATCACAGAATCAGCCGACACTTCAGAACTGAATAAATCAATACAAGTGTCCTGTAACCAAGAGTGTTTCCGATGGTGTATCCCTTCTCAGCGAGAGCTGTATTTACATCAGGAACCATGCTAGAACCACAGATCAGAACCCCAGCTCAGGATAAATAACCAATGCAGGGAAAATTCAAGGGACTCTGCACGAAGGTCGGCTCCATAGCCCTATAAAAGGACAGCAGGCCTCCCTGGCTTAGTGGGGGACCAGTGAGCCAGCACACAGGGAAAGGAGGGACAAGGCCAAACTTTTCGTACCTGAAATCTGTTAAGTAAGTGATGGATGAGCTGACAAAGTTTGCTGACAAGATGTTCCTGATCAAGGCGAACCAGCTGACAGGCTTGGACAAGCAGAGCACAAACATCCTGGAAAAGAAAGCCTCAGTTCATTATTTAGAAACTACAAAGCTAGGGTGGAAACCACACCATCAGCTAAGACTTTGATCACACAACCGGATCTGCGTGTGTATACCACTAACATCAATACACGGGGATAACGTAACGAAACGCGGGAAACTCCGGCTAGCAAGCTTCTCCTCTCAGCAATCCACAGCCCTCCATCCCGACGCAGGGATACGCTGACATGGATTCAAACAGCAAGAGCGCTGCTCAAACCGCACCACTTCAACATCGGAGAAAAATCAAAGCCAGTAATAAGGGCAAAAGAAAAATATGAAGTTAGATGAAGGAACAGAAGGGCAGGAAAAGGAGCACTGTCAAAAAAAATCAATTAATTCCTAAATGCAAAGTAAGCCTGCTCTGGAAATAAAATGAGGAATGGGTAAGTCAGCACTGTCCACAGCGTAACAATGAAGGACCGTGCGTTCCGAAGGGGTACGGCAGAACCACA
>Ga0181612_166719_pt1 | contig 18578 bp, 8 predicted proteins | sample HoacroProtozoa21_FD_119630 | JGI IMG/M metagenome (GOLD analysis project Ga0181612, IMG submission 119630) | Hoatzin crop microbial communities from Cojedes, Venezuel. Combined Assembly of Gp0051906, Gp0051904, Gp0051908
TAGAGCAGACGTCCACCTGCAGCACGTGGAGGACCCCACAAGGGAGTACGTGGATGCCCGAAGAAGGCTGTGACCCCGTGGAGAGCATGCGCTAGAGCAGGCTTCTGGCAGGACATGGTGGACCCGTGGAGAGAGGAATGGCTTTGGTAGGCACCTGGCAGCCAGCCAGGCTAAACCACAACAACCAGTTTCAAAAGTGCAAGAGGAGCCACCTCATCAAGCTAGCTACAAAGTGTCCAAGACTTTAAAGCTAGGTAATGCATAAAGGACCCAAAGGAATAAGTACTATGTAGGTAAGTTGATTGTTACAGATCTAACAAAGCAGTGTCCCTATTATTTTCAGAGCTAACCTGGCCATCTGGCTGTGCAGAGCAATCCAATTCCCTCTTCCTGTCTCTCACACAAAAACCAAAAAAACAAATGAACAACAAAAAACAACCCCCACTCCAAAAACAAAACAAAAACCAGCCTACAACAAAAAAAACCTTTCATCAAGGAAGTAGATGGTTCAGCAGAAGGGGCTGGCCTGAAACTAGAGTTAGAAAACTGGTAGTTTCTTCAGCAGCTTAAGCTAAGCAAGCAAGTTAGGGCTCATCTAGGACTTCTTTTTGTAAACTTTTTAACACTTTTTTTTTTCTAAAGCTTCCTAAAACCAAAGATGATTGTAACAGTTTCTGCTTTGTTCAATTCTTACTGACATTAGAGAAACCAGCTACTTTTGACTGCAGATGCTGAACATGTGTTTTCCCAGATCATTTGGTCAGTCATGACCTCAAACAGTTAAACAAACCCACTCTATTTTTTATAGCTAGGAATCCTCAAGGATAAGCAGCACTTCCTTTGCTAGGTTTGAAAAGGAAAGGGAGAATATGAGTCAAGAAGTTAGCAAGTCTATTGTAAAACACCAAGATATTATCTACTAAAATTATAGCACGGTCCTGATGATGACTTGGTTTCTCTGTGACTTAGCACACTGCTCCTCTTCTAATATACTTTAAGAGGGCATAGAGCTTCCGCAGGCATAATTTCCATGGGTGGTGTTTTCAGAATTAGGGACAGTAAAGAGACTTTGAAAGACTGTGTCACCACTGCACTTCCATTTAAAACATATTTATAAAAATGTATTACACAACATGTTAGATTTTCAGAACTTTTCAGCAAAACAAACTTCTTTAACATAGTCTAGGCAAGAAGTGGGGTTTTCAGAAGGGTTTGTGTGACTAACACAGCTGAATTTGTTGAGCAGATACTGTAAAGACCCTGAGGGCCTAAAATTAATCACTAGGAATTACTCAGATACTCAGTGCCTCTTTCTATCCCACAGACTTCTTAATTACTTTATCCAAAGACTGTTGTATTGAAAAATAAATAAGAGACTGTGGAGCAACCGCCAGAACCCAGGTCACATTCTCTCACCTGCACTGTTCCAACCAACCAGCTACAAAGTAATAGACATAAATACAGCTACACATTTAGGCACTGATGGCAAAATGACAATGGTTGCTGTTCTGGGGGTTTTTTTGGCGGGTGGAGTGGGGGAGCAGGAGTTGTAACAGCTCAAGGTCAGGAATTTGCTTTTTTAAAATCTGGTATTTGAAGGTCTGTTTTCATCCATGCCAGTAACCCGCCTCAAGAAGCAGTCAACATCAGGTATTGAGGCAGGAAAATAAGAAACAATACAATAATCATTCCTTGATATGCACCTCACTTTCAGACAATCTGCATTCCTCAGCCTGACACTACATCTCTAGACTTCTAAAAACACAGCTGAAATGTTCTATAGTCACTGACGGACCAGCCCTTCACAAAACTCTGCGGTCCCTTTCTGAACCCATGTGCACTTTTGCTTCTACAACAGTCAATGAATAGGACTTCCACAATTTAATTATTCACAATGTGAAAAAGTAATTTCATCTGTTTGTTTTAAGCTTGCTGTTTAACAAAACGACATGAGATTTCCTCGGGTTTGTATTGAAAAGATGTTACATAATCGTTGTTTAGTCTCTTTTCACGGTTTTGTACACCTATTTGTCTTTTTCCTACTACTACGGAACTCAATCTAGTTCATCCCTCCTCATATAGAAGCTTTTTCATTCCTCTGGTCATTATCGCCCTCCAATATGTCCTGTGTAGACTGGGACCACCTAAACTTTTTCCAATTCTTGAGGATAATACTGTGATTTATACCCAAAATTCTAATCACACCATAGACAGAGTCCTATGAGAGCTTTACAGTTTGGCACCATGGATATTCACCGTGACAGAAGGAAATTACTCACTTGGCATTTTGTTTGCCCTACTTGTTTCTTTTCCTTTCAGAAACAATAATGAAAATTTTTAGGGAATTCTCACTAAACAATGCAAAAATGAGACATCCAAGATTTTGGAAGTGATGAAGAAGCTTTTTGGTTCTCACTAATAATATGAAGTCATAACATACTTATGCATATAAGCAGAAAACATGACAAAATAACTTTAAAAGAGCTTACACTGCTACCTAACTCATCCTCACTAGCTGCCCATGGAAAGAAAACATGGGCATATTGCAGAGAGAGGTGTCAAATGAAAGCCATACCAAACCTTCAAAACCAAAACATTAGGCTGCACGCTGGAGGATATACTGCTGGGGGCAAAAGTGATACTCCAGGCATAACAAAAGTGTGGAAACCCCAACACAGCAGACAGAAGTGTAACCAAGCAACAAATACCAAGACAGATCATTTAGTGATGACACCATTTAACACAGGCAGTAAGCTGCTAAGATTAAAAGATAATAGACACCTCAACAACTGCAATTTAAAAAAAAAAAAAATGCAGCTCTGAAGAAAGTTCAAAAGCATTTATGCAGCATTTATTATTATTATTCTGCTGCCCCACAAAAAAGTCAAAACACTTCATTCGAAAGTGTGGCTCAGGGGATTAGCACAAGTTCCCATGCAAAGCTTGTTCTGTCGCACTCACACATACAAGGTTATATCTATACACCACATCTAGCCCAGGCCTGAGCTACAGCCATATATCTGCCAGGCTTCCAAACCGTAGGAAGACAATTCCACACCCAGATGCACGCTTGAATGAATATTAGTGCACACTGACACAGTAAGCTTGAGCTAAGCGAACGTTTTGTCCCTCTACCACGGGGTAACCTGGTGGGACTGGTGACGCCTGTTCAGGAAGACTGCCACCAACCATCTGGGAAAGCGTTGCAGCAATGACGTCTTGCTCATGGAATGGACCAGCCCAAAGAAAATTGCCCAAACGAATTGCAGAGATACATATACATGGTTATTAGGTCACAGAGCATTTTATACTCTAGTCCCCCCTCCTCATCAGTAAACACAAACTGTTCTTCAAGGCACTATTTTTTTTGTCTCTCTGAAAGCTGCTTACAGTACTGAAGGTGGGTTGAACCAGGAACAGTCTAAATCCTCCCTCCTTCTTTTAAACATTCAACATCTGATAAATTCCCTGCATGTTTCTGTCCAACTGATAGTCAGATCTGGTAACTCGGATTCAAAAAAGAAACCCTGTGATTACCTCAAAATGCTCAAGTCGTGAGTAGGACTACAATGCCTGCAAAACATGGCGCGAGGGAAGTATTATCCTGCTACGCTTAGTCTTGACACTTCAGACTTTCAATGAACAAGATCCCTCATTAGAATCAGATGGGGACAGATGTACCGACACGGTGGGTGGGCCCGGGGGGACATTAGCCCCTCCAACCTCTCTAATGAGCAATTTCCCCAGATTCAAAGAAAAATTTCATAAAAAGTTAAAGAGAAATGGCAAGTTGCCTCCTATTACCACTGGCCTAACTGCTTGGGCTGCTGCTTCTATAAAACACAGGGGTTTTTTTCAAAGAAAATTATTGTTAAAACCATTTGGCTGAAAGTGAAGAGCTATTGAAAACTACAGTCAAACCAGCAGCTTGCTCTTAAAACTACCCCCCCTACTTTTATAAGTATCGTTTTGCTTGTGGCTTTTAACAGCTGTTCACATACGCCTAAGATAGATGTGAACTCTTATTTTCCCAAAACTAAATGGGAAGCTTTAAACAGCATCTGATTGAATTTTTTTTAATTAAAAGTGGAGGTTAAAAGGACCATGGAAATGGATGATGCAGCTGTGCTGATGCTAGGGGAAAGAATTCCAGAACAAGAAGTGAGGTAGAGTAAACACACAAAACAAGTTTCATGAAACTAAGTACGCACTACACTTCAGTGATTTTATTAGCTAATGGCAAGATAACTCTATGTTTCTTCAGAAATGTTTTCTAAAATTAAATTAAATTATATTTTGCAAATATAATAGAATTTGGCTATCTACTGCACTCTTCCCTCAAAGCAATCCTAAAATTAATTCCAGAATGAAGTGGTTTCACAGGTTCCAGTATTGTTACCAAATACATTCAGTAACTCGGAACACTCAGACATGCAACCCAGCACTAGCCCAATAATGTTGCCATATTTTTACTGGCTTTGTTCTCAAGAGAATTCAACTTCCCCTGCATTTAGATGTCTTCTTGGAATAATTAAACATTTAGAATTAGATTTGCAATGGTACTGAGATAGTGAAAGACGCAAGCAGACATTCCTAGGGGGACTTTCCTGAAGTACCAAAGCAACTACTGGGCAAGTAGGCAATGGTTTAACCATATCTGAAAATCCCACCAGACAGCAGTCAACATTTTTAAGCACCAGCGTACTCACAAAAATTCTGCCCTCTTGGCCTTATTACTTAATACATAGCACTAGATACTAAATTCAAAAAAACAAACAAAAAACCCACAGAAAGAAAGGAGAATAAAAATGCCACATTTTATTTCTACTTGTACACTTTAAGTACAAAAGCACACAATGACTAGATAATAATTCTAGGTATCACCACATATTTAAAGGGTCTTTTCTACTAAAACTCTTAGGAAAAACATAAAAGTCTTTTTAAGGCATAAAATTCATAAGATTATGAATGAAATGCCACATTAATCCATGTGGATTATATACCCTGTAGACTAACACCTCTAAAACAAATCTTTTCCAGCGCGCTAGTACAGCTACGATTTAAACTAAAAGACCTTAGTAGATCATCCATCAAGTTTACTCAGCCAGAGAAGCTGCTGGATTTTTTTATGTCTAATATACTAAAAAAGTATGAAAAGTAATCCACATTTCTCAAAATATAACTATTAAAAAAAAAAACAAAACCTGGTGCCCATATCGGGCTGATGAAGCAGCACTCCCACAAGATGTACGAACAAAAAAGAAAACCAACAACATCAAGAGCATTCCCTTTGCACCAAGCACAAGGGACTAGGTGTAAAGAGAATGGAGAGGATAAAAAAAGTGCAAGAAGGTAGACATGTAATCCAGCCCGGACAGCAGAGCCTAACAGGAGGCGGCAGGTGGAAAATTTTAGTGATGCAGTCATCTGTTTGCCTCCCTTGTCCACCCATATGCAAGAGACTCAAGGATGAGAAATAAAGCACTCATAACAAATATGAAAATCTGAACTAAACAAAAACAAGAATCCAGAATATTCTAGTCAGGTCCAATAAAAAAAAAAAAACAACACTACAACCTGGATCCCTGCCTAGGGTTCCTCTGGGACATAACTTGATACTGTCTTGATGATATGAAACCTTGATTTCTGTTGGGTTAATCCCTTGCTGAGCCCAAGGTACAGTTCGACAAATGAAAGCCAGGTCACAAGTAACATATTTTATGCAGGTGCATATAAGTTACATTTGTGCATTTTAACACATCAAACGTAACAAAAAAAGTTCACCACATGTAAACTCACTCATAAAGCAAATATAGCACGAATGTTGCCGAGCCTTCTACAAATAAACCCACGCTTCAAGAATGGAGATTAATATACTGTACACCACTGACAGATAAAATGATTCATAGTGCACCAGTTAGCAAAACATGTTTCATATTAGACAGAGCAGAAAGAAAATTCAACTTCTATAACTATGAAGTGGTTATAAGTCACTTTTTGTTTAGTTGCCTTATAGTACTGCCCTCAGCACTACAAATATACATAAATCAGTTATCATAGAATCTCATAGACTCTCATAGACTCTCATAGAATGGTTTGGGTTGAAGGGACCTTAAAGATCATCTGTTCCATCCCTCTTATCTTTGTGGCTCTCTTCTGGACCCACTCCAATAGGTCCATGTCTTTCCTTCGCTGAGGGCTCCAGAGCGGGACGCTGCATATATTATTATAAAAGCATCACTCAATGAAAAGACAAAAGGACTATCAACGACATCTGGCAGAAATACAGTTCCTTAATATTTTGCAAGTTAGCTAAAAAAAAAAAAAAAAATTGGCCAAGTGATCTCAGAAATTGATACACACTACAAATAAGACCATAGAGATACACCCACACTATAAAATGCTCAAAATGGATGGCATGGAAACAGAAAATGCCTTGTTCCCATAAAATATTTCTTCGTCCAAAGGACACCAGAAAACCTCTTTCCTATCCTTCCCGTCAGTCAGTATGACCCTAAACTTGTCAGAAGCCTACTCCCGAAAGGAGCACAGAGATCTTCCTGTCTTGAGGATTCTTAGCTGGAAGTGTTCTCCTCAGGTTACACAACTACAACATCATATAGTTCTGCAACCTAATAAAAAAAGGCATAACATGGTGAAACTACTCAAATTCAAATGGAAAGAAAGTATAACCATTTTCATGAAAGAAGAAATATAATCTGCTCGGGACAAGGAAAGTGGTTTTACTGTACGTTTGCTCAGTGTTTCCTTTGCACCTTGGTTTCCTAATCTCTGAATTTGGTGAGAGCCTGACTTTATCTCCTAATGGCAGCAGGGCTTGGGATGTCAGTAGCCTGTGCTGCTTGAGAGAAAAACTGATGGCTGTTTTGCAATGATCTAGTCTAGTTCAGTATGAATTACTAGACATGAAGCAAGAGTTTGAGAGCCAAATATTACAATCTGTGCTGTGCAGATCAAGCCCAGTTACAAAACAGGGCTTTGGCTAAAATGTCAAAAACAAATCTTGGTCACACTGACATCAAAGGCAAGACAGTACTGCTGACAGAGGAACTAGACACTCAGTTTTGAATTTATGATTTTTCAGCTCCCTCTCAAAGCAGATCAAGAATATCCCAAAGCTTGTCTCCACATACCTGTCAATATGACAAAAATGTACTATTTAGTGTAAACTTCATAATTAAAATGATCATTTTACAATCATTTATTTCAAATTTAAGATATGAGGGGAGTTAACAGTTGTTTTGGTGACTTAAAGAGCAAAACAGCAGATTTGTAAGTATGCTTCAATTTTAGAGAAACCACATGCAAGACATTTTTCTGTCCATTTTGCTCTCTAGTGACCTGCTTCCAATACTAGTTCATTGCCACGCTCTAAGTTTAAGATATATGAAGGAAACTTCAGTAACTTCAGTGTTCTTTCACTGCTTTTAAAGCCAATGAGACTGCTTGGAACAAGTCACGATAACGGTATGCTGTGAGACTGTGACGTTGCTATAGTACTTACTCTTTCATGAATGGTAATTACTCTAGCAAGTGTGTAAAGCAGACAGGCCCAGTTGCATACGGTTCAATGCAAGTTTTATGAACTGCAGAAAAGCATGATTAGTATGGGGGGAAAAAAAACACGGTTTACACTTTTATTGTAAAGAACATGAGAATCTCACAGAAACTGCCAGAACAGATGTTCATAAATTGGGCCCTTAATCTGTAGCACTTTCCAGGTTTTAAACGATATCCACTGGTCTGTAGAACATATTCCTCTCTTTTTAATACAATTCTTCTGTTTAGTTTTTTTAATAAATAAGTTTATGACTTTAGTAGTGTTGCCAGCTGTTCAATTTTGATTTACTGTCAGAGTCTGCTTTAATATATAGCGGCTTTTGTGGCTTACCCATATAGATTACATTTTAAGCTTCAAGATATCACTATAAAGCAGCTGGAAGAAGTACTGGCTGTGCTCAGAAACCAGCATTATTGCCCTAGTGATCAACCACTTAAACATGCAACTACACTAGTAACTGTTGTCTAAAACCCTTTTGGATACACCATTCCCAAACCAAAAATGCAAAACTTCTGGTGTAAGAGGTGGTCATCTTAACTTATGTACCTTAAAAAGTCAGCCCAAGAAAATTGTTAATTATTAATCAGGCAGTGTATTAGCTGGCAATAGAGGTCTCTACATTGACTCTTCTTTATTGTTACATTTTTTCCTTTACTTTTACTCTGTAGCTTGGGACAACTTAAGAAATAAAAGACCCTCACATTAAAAAAAAAACCCAACAAACATCTAAGTTCAAACATTATTAAGTCCATACATTTTCAGTAATTGTTCCTGATAGACATCAGCAGTGTTGTAGAAAGTTACAGTTACTGTAGCATGAAGTTACTGTACGACAACAAGAACTAACAGAGTAAAGAACGCAATAAGTAACTTCTAGGAAAACCCAGAACCTTTCTACAGGCTGAACTTGTATGCCATATTTTACAACTACCTTATACAGTGCTTTCTAGAAAACTGCTCTACAGCATTGTTTACTGAATATTGCTGTGAAAGAACCATCAATATTCTTCATACAGAACCATTTTTAACCTCATAGAATTGCAAAATAAACAGATTAAGCTTTTGTTTCCTCTATTATCTGCAAGTACAGGGTAATGTTGTTAAAATAAACACGACAATGTACTCTTAGAATAGAACAACGAATGCAAATAAAAATCTCTGGAAACTCTCTACAGTTGGAGTAGTCCAGAATTACCAGTCAGAACTACTAGGGTTTTTTTATTACCCTGAAAATTGCCTTTTCTGCTCAAAAAGGTTCCTTTTTCTGTCTAAAACTAACTCCTTGAAAAAAATTCAAACCAAGAGAACAGAACAGTTTGATTCAGAAGGATCAGTATGGTGCCTAACAAGACGGGTTTTTTGTTTGTCTTACACTGTTATTTTCTTCCACGTTTGGATTTGCCCATTGGACAGTATCCATGATGCATTACTTTCACAAAGTCCTATCATACCTAAAATGATGTGATACATCATGAAAGACAAAGGGAAACACAAACCAAAACCAGCCTTTATGTCCACAGCATCGGAAGCATAGCCTATAAGAGAACTGGAAGAGAAGCATCAGCACTACAATTCCCATGAGACATAGCAGTGGCATCTCCAAATCAAAATACTTCAGGCTTTTCCACAACTTTTTGAAGTGGGACTGAGAAGTAGACTCTGAAATGCCATCATTTTCTATGTGGGCAGCAGAACAAAAATATTTCAGAAACAGTTCAACTTAGCAGCCTGACCAACAACTGCTGTACACTGCTTTCTTCCTTCTGCATGCCTACAGCAAATGGCTTTTCAAACTTCTCCTGTCAATGTTTGAAGTGAGTTTTCAGCAACTGAGGGCATCTCTTTCAACAGTATCAAAGATGCGCTATCTGTACAAATCTTGTTTTTTCCAGCCTTCATTGTAAATCATCTGCCACGAAAAAACGCTTATGATTGCAAAATCCAGCATTTTAAAGTTGCCCTCAATATACATAATTATTGTATCCCAGTATTTTCCAAAAGCAAGCCTTTCTTAAGACATTTTACTATTCTGAGTGTTACATTCAACTATTTAGCCTGTAGCTTTTTCTGAAGTTGTGTTTGTTTAGGATCCGACGCAAAAGAGCAATGATCTTGACAGCGGTTTTCAAATGTTATTACGTAGGAATGCTTAGGAATGAGTTCTCTAGTCAAAGTCAGAAAAAGGTAATGTTATTCCTCTTTCTGTATACATATTTCAAAAATCCCATGAATTCTACCATCACATACTAGTATTATACTAGTATGATATATTCCTATTATCTTACATAATTAAGGAAACATATCGGACAATACTTATCGCAAAAGAAAGACCACATAGTATACATATACAAAAAGGCGACCCGAAAGAATATCATAATATAGGGGCTAGTCATGAAAACACCAGAGTAAACGTGGAATGACTCATCTGAAGTCATTAAAAGTGCTCTAAATTTACACCTACGTAAACAACCAAAATTTTTATCTTAAGGTCAGTGAATCCCCAGACTGAACAAAAGAAAGTAGCAAATGTAATATAGCTCATTTTACAGTGTTTTATTTAAACTTTTAGTGTTAAAAATACTAATCTGGATGAGATGGGATGGTTACTGACGGTGTTCAGAGCATCAAAGGACAAACAGATGGAATGAAATTAAACTTTCTCAAAGGGTTCAGCAGAAGTTACATATCGGCTACATATTGACAATTCCCTTCTCATACTCACAAAATCTACCGTTGTATCATCGAAAAAGGGAGATAAAAAGCATCACTTTCACAAAAAATTTGAGTCAAAAAGGCTAAAATATATAATGAAAATTTCACAGGGAACTCAGTATTTTTTAAACAGAAACATGTACAATGTACATGAAGCTCTCCTCTTAAGACCTTACTTTAAATAAACAAATTAGATTTCTAATTTACCATTCATTACCACTGTACTCCACCTCCTTAATCAACAAGTTTCAGCAAATCTTAATTGATTTTTAACACCGATTTTTCTGGCACTACAGAATCTTAGATCTCTCCTTGGAAAACAACAAACATATTTTGAGTTTATCCTCCATATCCTGAGGGCTGAAGCACAGAGTGTAAATAACAACAGTAACAACAATGCTGTCTGCATTTAAACTGCCTGGCTTATCTCAGTGAACTATTACGATCAAAGTTTGGTACTGCCTTAGTAGTTACTCCCATGATAACAACTTCACACTCATATTACACAGACAAATAATGCAATACCTTTTTTAATTACCTTTTTTTCCTCAAAAAAAAAAAAACACGGACCTATAAAATAAACCAAAGTAGACAGCAGAAAGAAATTGCAGCTCATTCGGAACCTCCTCAAGACATACCACCTCAAAGACCAGAACAATGAAGAACTCAGAGGTGCTACTGTGATGAAGGCATTAATACGCTTAAAGCTGTATCAAAAGCCACACATTTAGTAGTGTATACATACTCCTACACTGAAATCGGCATCATAAACTCAGAATGTCTCATTATATCAAGTGTACGGAGCTATAACTATGGACTATACTTGAAATCGTACCATTGATTTCTGCTTCCTTCTCTTGCAAATCCCCAATAAACATGATCATGTCCTGACAATTACACAATTTTAAAATAAACATATAATGCATTCGCCATAATTTTTCTTCTTCATTATTAAAACTGCAGGCACATAGTTCATACTACACCACTCAGAAACGCTTATTTGAACACTCTACTTATTGGTCTTCTATTGCATTTTGCTCCTAAAGGATCTGACAGAAAATTATCTTGAAAAAACAGCAACATAGCAAGATAAACCTATAATATTACTTTAACTTTAATGTCTGTAAGAACTTCAAATCTTCTAAAATATTTTCAGGAAAATGTGTCAGAATTGCATTTTTCATACTACAAACTCCTATTAATCATAGGAGGTTAATGGAGGTTATACATTATGATTATATCCCATATTAACATAGGCTATCCTTCATCCTTTAAACTGAGATGAAAAAATTACTGGTTACTTCCCATAAAAATCTTAAATTTTTATGGTTCATTGAAATAAATAGAAAAAGCTTAAATTTTCTGATTAGGAAGAAACTTCTCTTCCACTCTTTTGCTCTTTCAGAGTAGTAAATACACTCAATTACTACATGCATTTCGATTGAGGTTGCAATGTACACATGAATACTGTATAACTGTTGCTCTGTCTTGTTAGTCTGACTCAAACTGTGAAGCATCACAGAAAGATTAGTTTACTGACTTATCTAACTTTTAAATAGAAGGTAATGCTACAATAGCACTTGTCATTTTCCCACCTTGTCCAAAATCCTAATACTAATGCCCTATTCACACTCAAAATTTGGTTATCCTCTCTCATCAACTTCCTTCAATAATAATATACGAGAATATATTTCCACAGTAGCTAATGGAGACATTCCTACAAATCAATGTGCTGCAGTGATACAGAAATAAAAGCTTACTTCACTGTAATGATGCTTCCAGACTTCCCTCAAGTCAGGTGGTTACTTGCAGTTAATGATCTGTGACATACCACACAAGTAGTCCTAAAAAGACTTATTATCCACTGCATGTGCAACAATATTTGCTTTATGGATGGCTAAATGAATGAAGACATTCAATGTAACTGTAAAAGTAAAATCAAAAGAAAACTTACAAGTAACATGTTTTCTTTGAGTAAAAGAGCTGTGAACATTTTCCATTAATACTTAACCTTTTGCTGGAGCAGTGCAACCACATATAATGCTTGAATCCATAAAGCCCAAGAGCTGCTCAGGGTTAACACTGATTAACTGCCCCCAATCAAATGTTGTAACTTTTAAAAATTTCAGAGCGCTTCACTCCACTAATGAAATCAAATCGCATTTATGTCATACGGCAAAGGTGGGAGCAGGACAACTTGCATAGAAAAGAAATTCTGTCCTGTCTTAAAAAAGGTATTTTTTTCAATCCAATAAAATAGACATTAAATTTATTGATTTTTAAAACTAGTATTTTATGCTGCACTGCCTTCCATTAATACACTAATAGAAAATAATAGCAAATTAACTTCAAATAAGCTGCAATCCAACAGCACAATATCTCCCATGACTCTCAGACTGTGCAGACATTCACACATTTTCTGTTTATAATTTTTTTCATTTATTAGACTCCGCTTTTGTCCACCATATGTCCACCGTAGATTAACTATTCCCTTAGGTACAATTAAGGGCTTTTCATTTGTTGTAAGAAGACCTAAGTATGAAGGACGCAGCCAGAAAAAACATTTCTACCTAAACCAAAAACAGAAGCACATTCAGCCTGGACTATGGTTTATGCAGCATCTTTTTTATTAGACGTGTATGTCTACATTGCTAAATAAACGCCAGACAAAATCCATGGAAACAGTAAGAGATCTCTCAGCATTTCACTTGTGTATTATTGCAAAAATAGGACACATATACTGTTCTAACCTTTGTATTTAAACGTTTTACTTCCATTTTTTAATGACATCTTTAAAGATTTTTCTGAATTTATGTATAACTTAGTGAATGAGAATATATTATTTACTGGCACTTCTGTCACACTGGTGTTTGAGTCCCAACTACACTAACAATATTCTACCAGGTCCTTGAACTCGGTCTTAGTTCTTGGTTAGTCTTAGCAGGAAAAACTTTTGTGCACAAATAAAAAACTGAATGGCAGCCTCAAGATTTTAAGTGCAGGAAGAAGAAACCAAGTTATTCACACTCACTAAAATAAAAAAGCATAACATAAGAACAGTCTGCCAGTTGGACTAGTTCATGACTACCATCACCTTCTTGTTACAGCACCATATGATCCAAATAAGAAAACATTGATTTCAGCAAACAGTTTGTACAATAGCTAATCTGTCCTGGTTCAAACAACTGCAAATTCACTGATTTTCACAGAATTACACTTGTTTATATCAGGGCTCTGTCTAGCTGTACAAATCTCAAACTCAGACAAGTGATATAGCAGTAATGTATCTTCTCTGGGCATAACGTATACACCATTCAGTTTCATCCCTGTACTGAATTCCACACTGTGGCAGAACACAGATCAAAACGCAAGCTCACTACTAGCTAATCCTATCTGCGTTGAACATCAGAAATTGGTCTTAAGACAGGCAGGGCAGAAAATTATTATAATGATCGTTAATTATCTTTTGAGCAGCATGACAGAAAAGATTTCCCCATTCCACTCTATTATTTTTGTTAGTACTCTGGCACAGGCCACTTGGCTTTTGAAAGCCACCATCAAAATCCCCCCTGTATACACGCTCCAGTAAAGGCTGCAGCACTGGAAGAAAGTCCAGAAGTCTAAAAATCTGCCTTTAACCAGCTTATTTAGAAGCTGCTGGGTCCACTGTGACTTCCCACCCAAGAGATTATGAACGGATTCTGAAAGAAGGGTCCAAGTAAAACATGGGCTGATTTGCAACCAGATGCAACAGATAGATTTATCACAGCAGATTACAGGGAGACTGTGGACAGAATGAAGTCCATATGCTCAGATTCTTAGGATCTGTCCTGCCAGGTGTTTTCCCTTCTCAGCCAATGGAATATGTTTAAGTAAATATTACACAACAGCAATAAACCTTCCTTCTTTTGCTCTGTCTAATTTTCTGTGAGTTCAGCTACTTTCTAGTGAACAGTACTTCAGGCTCAGTCTCCGTTTATGTATCTCTGTGTGGCATATATCACAGTTTAGTAGACTTGCCCACATGGCAACTTAACAGACATAAACAGATCGCTTCCGCTGTGATGGCAGCCAGCACCATTGATACCATGCCAAGCATGCTTCAGGATCAAAATCTCACAAGACAGATGCTTTCTCAGACAAGCGAGGTAATTCTGTCACTCAAAAGTGTGTATGTTTCTAGATTGCTCCCATCCTTAAAGTAACACAGAGCACATTCAGACACTGGTTTGGAATTATATTATTACGGTGAATAAAAGATCATTTTCACCTGTGATTTGCCCTTTCATTAATTTAAATTTCTTGTTAAAAATAATTTTTAAAAAAGGTTACCTGACCATTGAAACAGACAAATCCATAAGACTGCAATTTTCTATTAATCTTACAAGTATGTTGAGACAAACATTCTATACATATTTTAAAACAGGCTAGCATTCTTCATTTATTCAAATGAGTTGGTAAATTGACCGTAGCACTGGACAAGGTTTTCTTTTTAAGGGAGTCTCTACATGCAAGTAGTTTACCCTCCAATCCCAGGAGCATGTGTGAGGCTCAAGTGACTGGACCTGCTGTCAGGCATACAGGAACAGTAGTTTAATGAGGCACAAGACTCAAAAGAACATGGGTCTTCGCATTTGCTGTTCAACACTTGTCTTAATTACAGGTGAAGGACCTAGCAAGTGCAAGCCCACAAGAAACAGGAGTAGAAAACAGCTGGGGGAGCTTGGGAGGGACAAGAGAATGAAAGCATAGTTCTGAATTTTAATAAGCCAGAATCTCAAAATTAGTATTAATGAAGAAGTTTTCCGAGTACAACTGGGGAGACTAAATGTATAAGGCAGTAACAGTCCACAAGCAGACTGGGTATGTCCTGTTACCAGCCAGATTCACATTAGTACACCAAACGTTCATTCGTATCTGGGCTGAAAAATTTCTTTCTGTGCTCAGATAAGATAGGTAAAAACATTTTACGTTGTATGTAAATGCAAGTTAAAGGGTACACTAAAATGTAACCTTTAAACTTCGCAATGTACAGCACACCACTTCCTGTTCAGAGATAGCACTCCAAGATCAATTAATCATGGCTAAGACGAACAAACGGTCAACGTTCTTAATTAGTGTTGATGCATTCTCCTCTGTGCCCTCATCTGTCATGAAGACTGTTTAAAAATCTGAGTTATTAGTCTTTATTGAGGAGTGGATCTGGTTAACATCTCCAAGAATAGAAATCATTCACCCATCCACTATACACTGGTACCTGATAATTCCTACCCCCCATATAAGCTACAGATAACCGCCGCCCTAAGACAATCTTGGTAGCTATAAATCAAAATGAGTGTAGCTCCCATGCAACCCGGGTTAATTTTTGTTTACAATATATCCACTGAAAATGCTGGTACGACACTTGAGGAGTCTGCCTATAGATTAGTGCAGAGGAAAATACATAAAGTAGTCAAGGCAGGAAGGAAAGAAACACATCAGTCAAACGAAGCATAGTAAAATCTAATTCACACTAACAGCTAGAAGACGCATTGCGACTACTGAACTTTGTCAATACCAAATTTAAGCAAAGATCCTAAGTGCACATAGTACAATTCATTCACTTGGTAACTATAGTTCCATTTATCCTATACAATGTAAGTCAAAGTATTTGACAGCAACACTTCTATAAAAGTTTGAAGTTATTGCATTCAAACTCAAAAGCATTTGTTAATCTTAATAAGGTTTACTCCCTTATTTCTGGTGCAAATGAAGTGATATTAGCAACACAGAAACACGCACATTTCAAATATACTTCTATTAAATAAGATTAAAATACCACAAAGTAAGTTGCAAGGAAAGTTAAGATTCAATGCCAGCTTTAAGTTTTAGGACTATTAAGATTTTATGACTCGCAATTAATATGAAAAAAAATCTACATTAAATTTTACATTTCCTTTTATTGTTTACCAAATGCACAGACAAAAATCTACGGAAAGACAGAGAATTAACTGGCAATTGGACATAAGCGCAGGAAGCAGGTCTGGGCAACATCTTGACTCAAATCAGTTTTCTACTCTCTGACCAAATGTGTAGGCCAGGCTATGGAAAAAAAATGTACGGGAAAGAACGAAAAATAAAACTAAGCAACCAGGAGGAAGACAGTCACCTAAAAGAACCGCTTTCACAAAGGAGGACTGCATCTCCACAGCTCTTGTTCTCCCAATTATTTCTAATAAATTAGTAGGCAATGACAGACCTTCACTTCAGCTAGTCCTGAAGAAAAAAAAAAGGGGGAGGGGGGGGGACGGGGACAAAGAAAAAAGAGGGGTGGGAAGGTCCAGAATTTAGGAGATCTCAACTCGTACTACTTTACTAATAAATTTCTGATGGATGAGAGACTGGAGACTGATTGGAACTTTGTACGTAGAAATTACCTTCCCAATGTTTCACAAGTAAATCTTAATCTCTTACAGACACAAAAGGACATTTTAATAAATTGCCACCACTCTGAAGTTAATTATCATGCTTTAAACAGACACATAGTAGCTTACTTTATTCGTGCTTCCAATCTATTGCAACGTGCAATAAAATAGAATAGTCAAAACTAGCACTAATGCATTTAAACTAGCACTGAACAGTTTCTTTAAGTTTGGTGGCATACTGAAGAAATTCCTGCAAACTTAATACATTTAACAGATAGACTGCAAATGGATACAAAAAAGCAATTAATTATGCAGTTTTATAGACAATTTAACAGCTAGTACACAATTATGCACTATATACTGCTATACCTGAAGTAATTTCAATGACAAAATTATCCAGGGAAATAATTTTCATCTAATAGGATTCATGTGTACAGTTTTCTGTATTTCATTGTGAAGGAAAATATTTTTCATTGTTTTCTTCCAAGTTTTTTTTTTTTAAACTATAGCTTTATTCCTACTTCTGAAATACTACAGCAGAGATCCCAGGTGTATGTACCACAAAATGGAAAAATACACATTTCTTTCAGACAGTATTAGTAAGTGCAAATGGTCAAATGAGAGCCTAAGCTAAAGCTAAGTATACTTAAGAGTAGCACCAAATTCAGGCCAAGGTTCAAAAATGGATGGTTCCATCTGGGTTTCCAAATTCTTATCTAGGTATCTAAATAATGGCCCAATGCTTTCCAGTTGCTATGAATGAAAATAACTGCATTTTTGGCAATTTTTAAAAAGTTTTATCAGGAAAAGTTCAGTGTTAGAATAACTTGCCTGTGGATATTGACATTTCTACTCTTTAAGTAAGCATACCTGGATGTTTTCCTAAAAGACATGTATAGCTTAAAAACCAAGTACAATCCTGAAACAGAAACTACTAACTGAAAGTATTTCTCCTGTATGACACATGAGAACAAATAAGTTCATCAATTCATCAAATGGCTTTTCTTGGCTTTAAACCTATTATTGCTCTTGCATTGTGTACAAGCGTCTCGTCACTTACCAAGTAAAGAAGTTGAGCTATTCGGAACACAGTGATTCCACCTGAAGAATCTGTTAGTACTGGTGGCTTTATCCTTTCATAATAAGCAAGCATCAACACCATGCTTCCATATAAACACTCACCTCGTTTTCTATTTATGTAACAATAGGACCCTGACTACAGTTACCTCTCACAGGCTACTAAAGTACTGAAGTGGAAGCCCTCCTAAATATTGATCTCCTGTTACAGAATTCACAAAAGCAATACACTTCTAAAAGCTTAATTTTTATCACACTGAAATAAAAATAAAGGAAAAATAATTACCTCTGTAAGCAGCATCCCCTGCATGCTCGATGTGCAACAATAACAAACATCCTTAGGATGACCTGAAAGCAACATTTTGCTTTTTTTCTTTATACACAGCTTCTGAAGGAAAATTATGTAGCAAGCACACTGCTCCTTCAGCTGCTATTTTTGTAAAAATGAAAGCCCTTTCACTAGTTAGTGGGAGCCTTTATCTGGAAACTCACCTACAAAACCATATTCTATTTGCAGATGCTCCCAAGGAAAGAACTGCAGGCATGTATATGAGAAAAATGCATATACGTAAGGTATATAATAGAGACAAAACTCTTTCAAATGGAAACCAGTGTCTGATTTTATACTTCTGTGGTGTCATCCCAGAAAAAAAAAATTTAACCTATGTTACTGTGTATCTTACAGTAAATATTTCATAAGATTTGCAGAACTTCAGCTAGGAAGTCCAATTTTGGGGCAAAATATAAATCAGTGAAAAATATTTTTCATTTGAATTTCAACAGAATGTGTATTATTGACTCCA
>Ga0181612_164044_pt1 | contig 18577 bp, 6 predicted proteins | sample HoacroProtozoa21_FD_119630 | JGI IMG/M metagenome (GOLD analysis project Ga0181612, IMG submission 119630) | Hoatzin crop microbial communities from Cojedes, Venezuel. Combined Assembly of Gp0051906, Gp0051904, Gp0051908
CAGGAAGTTCCGTCTGAATATGAGGAAGAATTTCTTCACTCTGAGGGTGACGGAGCACTTGAACAGGTTGCCCAGGGAGGTGGTGGAGTCTCCTTCTCTGGACATATTCAAGACCTGCCTGGACAAGGTCCTCTACAGCCTACTGTAGGTGACCCTGCTTTGGCAGGAGGGTTGGACTAGATGACCCACAGAGGTCCCTACCAACCCCCACCGTTCTGTGATTCTGTGAAATTACTGATAATATGACTTAGCTAATTATTTCAGCATTAAGATATGAAAAAGTATTTCTGATTCTGGTTTAAATATTTTTGGTTTAAATTTTTATTTCCTTGAAATGTAATTTCTTTTCTGTGGAAAACCAAAACAAACAATCCATCTCTCCATTCAGCAGTTCTGGTTATCAGTAAAGATAATTTTCTGATTTTTGTAGACTTCATATTTTGAGTTTCATGCTCAAGCTTCATACTAATAATAACAAAACTGAGATCATGCATTTTAAATGTTATTTGTATTTTGTCTTTTCTCTCCGCAGCTCCCAGTATATTTAGCCATCACACTGCACACAGATTCACTACAATGTAGCCATTATTCAGTTGTAGGGAAGGGCCAGGTGATCAATCAGAGTTTAGCATAGGGCTAATGGTCAAAGAAGACATTTTGACATCAGTCTTCATGGGAAAGCTTTATGGTAAAGGAAAACTACTTTAAAAGTTCAGTGCTAATCTGTGCATGCAGATGTGTGCAATTGCTATGACCACACACACAAATGCACGTAAAATAGGTGTTTATCTCTATTTCTAGTAAGTTATGTCGGCAGAAGGGAAAAAAAAAGGTAGATACCATCTGTCAGAAATTAGTGAAATAAGGAAAGTGAAGGGAAAAATTTTACAGAAGAGGCAAACAGAAGGGAGGCTGAGGGATTGCTGGTTTCTCCCAGCCCAGTAGAAGAAAGGCAGCTCTCCACAACAGAGATGCCTGAACCTGTTTTCACCTGTGATGGTGCCTGAGCAGATGAAACATTTAATGGCTCTGCCTTTGCTTCCTCCTCGCTTCTGCCTCCCAACCTGCCGTTCAGACTCATGCTGCTCATGGGCTCAGTTTTTCCCCTTTTCTTCTCTACATCATTTCTGTCACAACCTTCAAGGGTGCCTCATTTTAAGCACTGTTAGAGCATTTTTTTCAGACCAGTCTTCTTCATTTATTTTGTTCCACTTTTCTCTCCACCTATATTACTTGTGGCTTGTTAAGTCTGTATTAAGTCTTACAAGGTACCGCCTGTGGAATGGAGGGTCTCTCAGTGCATTTTAACTTTCTTCATAATTGAGTTTTGGTCTTTCACAATTCTGTGAGCCCAGAGTTGAGCCCAAAGCAATTTGGGTTTTAACAAGCCAAGAGATATATGTATCGCCCTGCCCTGTCTGTTTCTCTCCCATTTCTCAGTTCCATGGCACTGTCTATTTTCCTGTGATCCCAGCAGCCCCCCAAGACCAGGCAGCTGCCAGCAGCCTTGTCAACTCTTACATGCTATGTGTGAAACTCAATATTTTTTTGCACCTCTAACATACCTGCTGTGTTTTTCTCCTCTCCTCATGGGTACAAATCACACCACCTTCATTTAATTCAACTGACATTTTACTGAATATTAAGATTTTTTTCCCTGACTTTTTTTTCATTTTTATTTTAGAGGGAGGGTGGATGACTTCTAGCATTTGTCATGCTGAGATAGAGATATCAAGCAAAATTTAACGCATATCTCCACATATTTGGCGGATGCAGAGTGTAGACTGATTTGCTGGGTGGAACCTTATGCTGAGAACCTACAAGTCTCATGGAAGTTGAAGAAAACAGCTTAGGAACACGTCTAGAGAGAGGAAGCTAGGAGATTGTTGCACTTAATTTACCCCGGCACCTTTTGCCCACAGCAAGCTTAAAGCAATGACATTTAATAATAACCTGAAAACTCGGACCTGTCAAGAAATTACAGTAGCCCAGTTCTACTGCATTTTTGCACTCCTTGCTTACAAAACATATTACAAGTGCAACAGTAATAAGTCCTCAGAACTACCCTACAGTTTTGTACTTTGAGGGAATTGGATCATTCCTGTTTTAAATAATGTTAATAAAAAAACAACCCAAACAGCACTGTGAAGTGGATTGGGAAACTTCTATGATTCTCAAAAAGCCATTTGTTTTTGCTGGGTTACTGAATTCCGTTTACCTTGTGTTCCCCCGTATGCTACACCGGCATGACAAAGTAACTGTGAGCAGGTTGGGAAGGGGGTACAGAGGAGAAGCATCTTGCTGCCAAAAGCCATACTCCAACAACAACAGCTTAAGACTGGAGACAGCTGAAGTTACTTCTCTTCATTATTAAAATGCAAATTCTTTCATTGTCTCTAAGGCCCAGATAAAACAGAGATTTTAGAAGCAGAAAAAAAATCCTGAGAAATGCAGATCCTCCACTGCTTACTATAAACCACTGGAATCATCAAGACTAAGCAAATGATCTCATTTGTTGCGGTCCCCCAGAAGCACAAGAGACAGAAGAGAGAGAAGAAGGACAAATTTTAACTGGAATTTTGAAGTCACCTACATAGGAAATCTCTTCCCTGAAAGAAATTGTCATGTGTGATGAAACTCAAGACAGGTATGCTTTCCAAAAATGGCAGGACATCTCTGATCCACCAAGGAGTGCCATACAAAGTTGACTTCCATGGATTGTTTGTAGTAACAGTGGCGGTTTTGGAGGACAGAGGCCAACATTCTCAATACTTTACTCACAGGAGATATTGGTATCATAAAAGCCTCTTCAAAAAATAATTTTGTTGACTATATTGTTATGAATATAGATTTTATGAACAAATATGAAATAAATTATGTTATATTTCACTGAGGTCTAAAACAAGAACCATATTTCAGAACTTCTCTGAGAGCAAGACAGTGGCAATGATAAACTATTATGCTCATTTTGTGAACATATTTAAGTGAAAGATGCCCAGAAAAAGTCCTAATTCAGCAGGGACTAGTCAGAAAGAATTCCTGTTGTCAGCAGAGCCTCTTTGACCCAGAATAAAAAATTCAAAACATTGCTTGTGGCTTTCTTGCTTATGGCAAGAATGGTAAAGTTACAGAAAAATCTCAGGATTTTAGGAATACCATTGGACATCCAAATGAACAAACACAAAGAAAAAACAAAAGATGCATTAGATTCTAGACACTAACCTAATCTTTTGTACATCCATTTGCACTTTGTCGACTGAAGGTTAAGCACTGTATTCTAGCAAAGTGAGGACCAAATAGCATTATTAAATAAATAAATAAATAATTAGTACAAAATAAAGGACAACACAGTACAATGACTTATAAATCTCTTCCTCAGAAGGCTACGTTGCCACTTACCACCAAAAGAAACAATTTCTTCAAAGATGGTTTCAATTTGGCAGTTCTGTGAAGTGCTATTGGACTAAAAAACATTTCACTCATTCAAAACTTGCTCAAATCTCATCTGTCTCTTCTGTGAGATAATTTCTACTGTAACTATATGAAATGAGCTTGTGAATTCTAGCCCGTATCTAGAAGGCAAATAACTACATCACAAAACCATCACATTGTTATCATGACCCCTCGACTGTTAACCTTGTCCAAAACAGGGGATTGAATGAGTGCAGACACCCTCAGAGGTGTTCCCCGTTCATATCAGAAGGATATTTATATTGCAACACTAGAAAACTAACACTGCTGTGTACCACTAAAGTCAATGGAGCTTTAAACTTCTTTTGCTGTTGTAAGAAGGGATAAAAAGAGGAAAATGAATAAATACTTTCTTGAAGCAAGGTCCATATATAGCTGTTTTGACTTCAGCGGAGCATATTGCAAAGAAAAAGGCTGGGTTCTCTAAGACATTTCATGTGTGAGGTGTATTCATGCCAGAGCTCCAACATGAGTTGTGTATTCTATATTACATTATAGAAATAGGACCAGAGAAGGACGATATTGTCTGTCACTTGCTGACACTAGAATGTGGCAATCGAGAAACATTTATGGTATCTATATCTTACCTTGTTCATGACTGGCTTTGAAACATGAACTATAACAATATTCAAACATATCAGTATTTAACTCTTGAACTAAACTTAGCATATCTGCTTCCAGACATCTGCACCTGTAATTGCATGTTTGATGGGAGAAAAGAAAGTTGAGAAATGGTTTTCCCTGTAGAAATCTAGCCAAGATTTGATTATTCCCTGCTAGTACAAGACAAGTTTTTTGCATTTGATGCCCAGATTCAAGCTGACCTTCAATTATTCGGCATTTTAACTATATAATGGTGCAGGATTTATTTTTGGAGATTAATTTGGTTGACCTAGTTATTTACTTTTCATACCTATTTTTTCTTCTTTGTACTACACTTCTGGAAACACACATTGAACAGAAAGGCCTCCTAAGTTATCGTGAGTGTTTACCTCAATTGTCTTTTAAGGCAATGTCTGTTGGGCACCATGAATCCAGTCTAAGCGTCCACTGACAATACTTGCATTCATAGCTCATTTTCAACATGTTGGATTCTAGTGCATAAGGCTGGCATAAACTAGCATGGCAATGCAAGTTCTTCTTGCCTTCAAAATTCATTGTTTGGCTCTCTTCTACCTTAATAGCATGTTACAGTGATGGATGTGTTACTTCTACAGACAGGCTCACTAAACTTGCAGGCATCATATTACTTAAGCTGTGAGTGTCTTCAGAACAAAAATATTACTTGACTTCATCTGTACTCAGTGTATATTTAAAGATCATTCCGCAGTTTCTGGAGTTTTTGTTGAGTGGAAATGTTTTGCCAAGCCCTGAGAATTAAGTTATCTTTCTGCTGACTGTCATGTGTCTGGCTGCCATGGAGACCTTCTTCATGAGCAAAGCAGTTATGACCATGCATGTTACCATCAAAGTCACGCTGCACTTGCTGCAGCTTAGGTTTTCCAGCTGGAGCACAATACTCAGGTTCTCTCATCAGATGCACCAAGGACGGAACTTGTAAAAGGATAATGCTTGCTCCATGTAAAGAAAAGGCACCTTACAAAAAGCCTGTTCATAAACTCTCACCAAAGTACACATACGCATGAGTGTGGACGGAGACCCCCCACATTTCCCATGAAATTTGTAAGCACTGCTTACATGCGTTTATTTTAAGCCCACATATCTACAGTACATACTGAAAGTTCTACACATACATGTGTCTGTCAGAGTAAAAAGTGAAAGTCAAAAATCAAAAAAGGGTAATCCTCTCAGTCTTTTTTGGCTAATTTTTTTCCTTTTTTTCTTTTTTCCCCTGAAGCCCAAACACATGAAGTTTGATTTAGGTAGACCCAGTTTCAATAGTCACTGAGAGTCTATGACCAACTTACATTTTAGAAATTTTAGAAGAACCTGAAGCCAGAGTGCTGATTAACAAGGTAATGTCTATTTCTTCACCCTACATAGCGTAGAGAATTTACTCTCTAGAGAAATTGCCCCCGGCTAAGTGATATATCTGAGTAAAATGCTGAATGCAAAGGACATGTGAATCTGGACTGAGACTTTTCAGATCTTATCACTTTTCAACATTCAACTGAAATCAGCTGTTTCATAATCTCGGTGTAAACCTTCCAGTATCTGAGTGAACATCAGAGTATGTACCATGATAAAATAATTGAATAAAATTATATTTTTGACAGAATGTCTAAGGTTTTTTTTCTATGTGACTAAACATATTTTATGTAATTTTAAAATAGTAAATTTATTCATTGAAACCTTTTGTTTGCTAGCACACATAACCACGTCCAGATGAAGTGGTAAGCTGGACAGTGTGCCAAATGTCAGTTTGGTTATGATTTTTATTTTTCACGTATAAATCTTAATGATGAAAAACATAGGTTGGCAAAAGGTTCCCCTCAATCTAGGAAATCCACATGAAATATAAAAGCATCACTGTCAAAGGAAAAAACAACTTTTGGTTTTTGGGAGCTACTAATCTTTGAGCTGTGGGAACACTCACCATCCTTTATCAGGCGCAACTAATATTACTAGTCTGAGACCCTGTTCATTCATCCAATGTATTTTATGAATTTCTGGTCCCATTGTCTTGAAAACTTGAGTCACAGAGCTCAAAAAATGTACAAAGAATAGAAACAAGGCTGGACAAAGCATATCATATGTTTTGTAGTAGGAATGACCGAACCAGGCAGGAATCCTTGGGCTGGAAGGAAGATTACTGAGGGAGCTACAACAGAGATCTACAGACTCCCAGGCTGTACTGGGCAAGTGCTTAGAGAGCTGTTACTAGTGTTTCACATCATACCAGAATAAGACAACACCACATGAAGATATCAGGTACCTAGTTCAAAATAAATTAAGATTTTGAAAAGTGCAGGTAGGCTGTCGAGCCACTAGTTTGATTCAGAGGAGATTGGATAAATTATTTGGCAAAAGTTTTATTATTTTAATTTAACAACCCACAGTTTAGCTTTCAGAATGACCGGTGTTATCATTCTGTTTGTGTCCTGCCCCCGGTTCTGTTTTCAAAGCAGTGGGAGACTGTGTTTATACTTGAGAAGAAGCGCCTTAATTTAAACTCATTTAAATCAGGTATATCTCCACTGAACACCATGGCCCAGATCACAATATCTACTAAAACTCTTGGCTTTGTTTTGGTTACAAAGGATGTAGATGTGTGGAAAAAAGGCTAAGATATTTTTTTCAGACACCACTGGAATAGACAAGACTGGAAAGGAGAGCATATTGGAGCAGTACAGAATTGTGTAGCGGCATGGTGAGACAGCTCTTGGCTGTGTCTGCAGGCCTAGAGGCTGGGCTCCACTTTGAGGTGGGACCTCAAAAAGTCATCGCTATCTAAAGGCCCTTCTTAAAAAAACAGGCTCTCTGAAGTTAGGCAGATGTACACTGTGCACAAGTGAGTCAGAAATACTCCCATCTGTGGGGCCAGTGGGAGGTGGTGCAGAAAGATGGTCTCCCCACAGCTTTATCCAGTCTTCTGCAAATGCCAGCTGTAGTGTAGGGCTCTCACAAGAATATCACAGAACGCAAGACACCTGCTGAAAGTTTTTCTCAGATGCCTATTGACAAGAAATCCGACAAAATGCACGGATATCTGATCCTGGCACTTCTCAGCACCTCACAGCAGAAAAAGTCCTCAAACTAGTAATGCTCTTTTCCACTTCCTCCCTCCCTCATCTCCTGCATTCACAATATAGCCTCAGCGGTACTGTATGAATCTGCACCTAGATGTCAGGCTCTGAAGATACAGATGGATGGCTCCATCCAGGAGTCTGGTTTGGTCACCTGTAGAACTATGAATCGCTTATAACCTTCAGATCTTCTTTTCCGTTTCAATATTAGCAGATGTGTGAAGCTGCAATTTTAAGTTTTGATCCAGAATTCCTCTATTTCTTAAAGACAAACTTTTCTGCTGGCTGGACAGCAGGATCCTGCCTCCTTGGAAGCAGAGTCCATCGAAAGCAGCTGGGTGATGCTAACCCCTGTACCATCTCGGAGAGGACAGGGATGGGCAGAGTCGGCAGCGAGCAGGCAGTTCCCCACAGCAGAGCTAGACCTTCCCCTTGAAAGGGAGAGATTTGAGCAGCGGCGTGCTCTTAGACAAAGGGTGCCAACAAACACATTACACTAAGGTTGGCTAAATTCAGTAAGACCAGTTAGGGTAGCTTTATCTTCAGAAACCAGGATGGTAGAAATAAGTGAAAGTTTAATTGATTATCTTTCTCGTTCCAGTCCTTGTCATGTTAATGGAAGAAGGTGGGTTCAGTTTGAGTTCATTAGCTTGAAATAAACAGTTGACAAAACCCTAGCAAAGACAAGACAGTTTATTATTCTCAAATGAGTCAGCAACTGAGCTGAATGACAAAGCTTTCCCAGCATTTCAGTGACAAAAATATTATTACACTTGCTTTGAAGAGTAGGGAACTGAAATTAAGTGATTTTGCCGTCAAATAGATCTGAAGCACTATTTTTATCCCTTACAGTGCAAAGTGAGATTAGAAAGCTGCTATATCAGAAAGTAGGGCCACAATGGTGGTATAAACTTATATATCTACACTGAAGTAAATGTCAAAATGGAGCCTGTGGTGTTTTGCTCTCGTTTTTATGGGTGACAACAGATCATCAACAGATGATCAGTCCTCAGATTCCTAAAGGAGCCAGAAATGCTAATTGTGACTTGGATCCACTGAGAGGGTGAAACAGATGTTGGGGAATTTCCCAAATCATAGATACAGAGATGTCAGAGGATTTGTTGGAAGGTTACAACCCTTCACTTTTAATCTGTTTGGTTGCTCTGGAGCTAGGCTATGACCCACTTCTCCAGGTGTGCTTATCTTACACCTTCTTCAGAGAACAAAACTATATCCCAACTTGTATAAACACTTCCACCTAAACAGATAAGGGTGAGTTACATGCACAGGTAAATTCTCTCTATACACAAATTTCAGCAACCTAAAGCAGAGCTCCTGTCCAAAGCATCAATAAGAGGCAGCCACTGGATGCACAGCAATGTTTTACTTTTCCAAGGTATCTTTCAATATGAATACCTTGCATTGTCCTAGAAAGACATTTTTCTGATGAGAATATATTTTGGTGTGAGCTCTTTCACACAGGATTTTGTATAATCAGGTTATATTCCCTGAATACTTGTCACCTCTGTAGAGTATAAACAAAATAAAACAGAACACAATTCCAGATCTCTTCCAGGCTCTTGTATCTCCCAAGAGCTTTGACATTTGAGTGTATTCAGTACCAGTTATGAAATTTGGTGGAAAGCACTATGGTCAGCAAGGCCAAAGAGGATTCAGTTATTGGTACAGCTACATTAAAGGCCCACCCATAAATTACTTAAGTGGATTCTAACAATTATGAAAACTAATGAGAATAATCTTAGATGGATAGGAACAATCATATCATTTTAACATTTTAATCATAAAAATAGTATAAAAAAAGCTTTTTACCACTGAAAAAAATCTGAGTCCTCAGCTGACTTCAACTTGGTTGAATTTAATGGCATAGCTGAAAAACTGGCAAAGTTGCAGTAAAGTTAAACAGATCTGTTGTTGGCTATGTCTTAAAGCCACAGTACTTTGGACGACAGTAGAAAAGCACATTACTGCAATGGCAAGAATTATTCTTAACAGACAAGAACTCACCTTGGCACTGATGACTAGCCTTAGGTCCATTAGGTAGAGAAAGACCAGCCTTTCCTTTTCATTGAAAATCTCTATGCATGCTGAACTCCCTGACAGCACAAACCAAACAAACAGCATTACTGAAAAAACAAAAAGATACTCTTCTTTAACAAAGACTACTAGGATGCAATAAGCAGGAATGAATCTGCCTCTGAAAATACACAGCTTTTTGGTATGATAATCTCCTGACTTAGAAACAGTCCTTAGTTTCAAAAAGTTGAGCTAGGTTCTAGGTTTAGAAATATCTTTCCAAATTTTCTCAGGAGCTTGCACTCAATTTACAGGTGAAATAAGACATGTAAACCTGCACTTCAGGCAGAAAGTGTGGGCTCAGCATACATGTTGTATGTATTGACTTTTACTGCATGGTCAATATCTCTGAAATTCAGACTTTCAATGGATCTTTTATGTGCAGGATTGTGTGTCCTATTTTGGCAATCAAGTTCAGACATTTGGACCAACATATAATCAGAATTTAGCTCCAGGATCAGGCTTGTCTTTAAAAAAAAATGAGCTTGTCTTTTAGAAAAAAAGGGGTGTGTTCCAATACATAGAGCCACAGTCAACTTCATGGCAAAACTCCCACTAAATTTACTGAAAGCAGGATCAAGGCCATAGTTTAGATAAGCAACAAAAATGTAAAAACCTTCTCATTTGTGCCAGTGAGAGTGCAGCCCCCAAATGGAGCATTTCCAAAGTTGTATTTGTGAACCGTTACTCTCTTCTCTTGGTATATATGAATATGAACATCAAGCTGGCATTAATGAAGAATAAGTCTACACATACCTATGCTTTCTCTCCATTTGGTTCCCTCTATGTTTGGGCAATTAACCTGGGGGAACAGCATTGAGAGGCATCTTTCCCAGCAGCGTAAGAAGTGAAGAGCAACAATGTCTGTTTCTGCGAAAACATGGAGGAGCTGGTCCTGTGTCTTCTCTCCACAGATATATCTATGCAGAATTCAGCTAGGATCTAGCCCCTTTGAAAATGGTGAGTGAGAAGCAACGTGAATTTCTTTGTCGCACTCACTCAGGGAGGTGTCTTTTCTGGCTGACAATCATTCAGTCTTTTAGGTAATAAAATACCATATGTCAAGCATCTGTGTGATAAACGGCAACATTTTGTAGTTTACCCCTGCAGAGGAAGTGAGGGGCTTCCATCTACCTCTTTTTCATTTCTCATCACCAGCTGGTTTGGTGCTGCCCATGCACATGTGCCAAGAGATTGTTGGTGGAGGATAGCCTTGCCTTACCACGCATCACATTAAGGATGCTTTCCCAGTTGTAAGGATGAAGGCTGAACCAGCACGATCGGGTCCTGAGCGAATAACTCAGGCCAAGAGGACAGCTGGCCCCAAGGAGGAGGAAGGACCAGTCTTAGGAGGTGTGATATAGACTTATTAACTTATTAACATAAATATAATTTCCCTTCTACCTCAGAGTTTCCACAAACACTTTGCCTTTGCTATATTGCTTAACCTGTTGCAGAATCAACATCCACTGATTATCTGGGTCTATGCAGCTATACATGCCCAGGTATTTTTGGCTGGATCCCATCCAAAAGCATGGGAACCCCTTCCTTGTCTGTTATGTAGAATCACAATTTTAAAATAATTGTATTTCTTTTTTTTTTTACTGGAAATCTAGAACTGTATTCCCTTAAGCTTTCTAACGATATATTGATGAAGGCATAAATGTTCATCTGTAAATTAATTCACTTACTAAATAAAACATTTTTCTTGCTTTTGATACCAATATCAGAGTCTCACATCCATGTGGCAGATTCCTGCCCTGTGTCTAAGAAGTGGGTTGAACATAAGTCATGTCTGGAAATTCACTAGTGGGTTTACAAATCTGAGACAAATTCACTACCTCTGCCCTCTCTAAAACGGTAACGTACTGATCTTGGACAAGATCCAAAACACATGTAAATCAGTGCAAAAATGTCTGTTGGCTTTCAATGGTATTTTAGATCAGGCCCATGGCAAATATGAGAGAATGTGTACAGTGACCTCCCTCATAACATCAATGAAGAAAGACAACATGACTATATCTTATTGTATAACAGACTGCTAAAGCCTAAACTGCAGCACAAACTGCTTTGCTTCAAATGTGCTCAATTTTGCTTCGTTCTTTGGTCCCATGGAAAGATTAGGATCATTTTAAAACACCAGTATATTCAAGTACATGTATGCTTCTGAACAGTGGTGTTCAGAAGCAACGTTCAGTAGAAGCATATTTCTCATCCATTGTCACTTTCGCTGGTCTTAAATCTTTTAAACCCCATGCTTCAGGGTTTCAGCCTGTCTTGAACAATTAGAAGTCAAGCTGTCCTTTAGTTAAAGGCAGCAAACAAGACCGCTTTGCTCTGCTTATTTATCCTCTCCGCTGGCCACTGTCGTAGACACAGCAGTGGGACTAGACACACTTTAGGCTTGAACCAGCAGGACGGTTCCTATGGTGTCCACTTAATAATCCATTTTTCATTCTATTATAATGTAAACTGTGTTTGCTTGTTGCTGATATTTTCAAGGCAGCAGCTGCTATTGCTACTGAAATCAACCATCTCATGTCCAAGGGCATTCTGGGGCTGGAAAATAAGCAAAGGAAAGGCAAGCATTCGACTTTCCTCCCGGCTATGTGGAAAGGAGAGCTGGGTGATGCTTTGCACCATCTCAGAAATGAAGCAGGAAAGGACTTCTGCCTGAAGTGCATGTTGCCAGCACCAGTTGACCACCTTAGGCAGAATTAGATAAGATGCAGCTGTAGCTGTCCCAGCTGCGTGGTTTCCTTTTGGCATTAAATGCACGGGCAGCTGGTACAGCGAACTTACTGGCTGGTAGGTGGATAGAATGAAGATAAAAAACGAGGAGGAAAGCATAAATAAAACCACTGTTCAGTGGCAAAGCACTGAAATTGCACTACAGACTCCACAACAGCGGACTTCTTCTTAAGGGTATCAAAGAGTTGCCGAACACAGTATTCCCTTCTTGAGGAGCTTCTCTATACAAAGAAATTTCAGTCTTCTCTCTTTCTTCTCTTTCATACTTGTCCAGCTTTATAAATAGTCTTTTATTTTTTCTCTGTTAAAAAAAAAGTTTACATGCTGCAGAAAAGAAAGTGTGGGCCTTTGTTATTAATGTTGTAGAAATACAAATATGTCCATCTAAGGAAGGAGTCTTCATTAACTCCCACAGCCCAGAAAATTAAGGCACGGCTCATCAGGATCTGCACTTGCTGTTGGCTAAATTGCAAGGGACTAGTTGAGTTGTTGGGGTTCATAATGCTGATAGAGCGGTTTCCACGTGAATGAAGGATAAACAGCGATTAATTTCAGCCAATAAATAATGGTTTGAGGCCCACACTGAAAGAGGAACAATTACTTTTCCATTTTTCCTGCCAAATGAGCTGATAAGAGAAAACAGGGGAGTTGGCCACGTAAATCAGTCTTAATTTTATCTTCTCCATTAAAAAGCAGCCATTAAGACCATCTTCGGCTCATTTCATCCTCTTCTTGTTTCACTTTTTCAATTTGCACAAAAGGGGGGAGTTTGCTCGTCATAAAATTTCACTTTGGCCAACCTATCATTTGCATCTGAGCCAATAAATAGCAATTAGCATAAACATTTAAATCAGGAACTGGAACAAATTCTTGTTCCCCCAGCAAGCTGTTAAATTACTGTATTTCACTATATATAAGAAGCGTTAGAACCAAGATCTGCTGGGCACAATTATCCCTTTCAAACAAGACATGCTTGAAATATATAAAAAAAAGAGATAGCTTGCTGGGCAAACTTCTTGCTCATAGCTGATGAGCTTAATCAATGCAGAGAGAAGCTGTAACATTAATGATGTTCAACAAAGCCCTATTTCAAGCTTTCCATCTAAAGGGATTTATCTGATCTTTAACCAAAATGTATTCCCCAGGAATTAAATTAATTTACACTTGATGTTAAATTATCAAACTTAATTTTTTCTTGTGCATATTTTTCTCACTTTGCTAAAATGTGCATATCTTTATGTACTGGTGAGCCTGAGCTTTGCAAGCCTTGCTTTCTTGCAACTTGTTAATTATGTCAACACACATTCAGTGAGCATGACTCTGATTTGCTTACGATGTGGTAAATCAGGAATAACTCCGTAAATGCCAAAATAACTCCAGTGGGTGCAAACCACTCAAAATAAGGTAAGAAGGTGGCTCAAGCAGTCTACTTTTCTTTTACACATATTCTTCCTGACTTGCAAGAATATTTTTAACTCTTATGCAACTTTTTTATCTCCACAGAATACAACAGAAAGTAAGTGGAGTTATTTCCATTTTGCAGTTGGGGAACTTAGAGCACAGACATTAAATGACTCGCCAAAGGTCGTACCACGACCCTGAAATGCAGCCACAGTTGGTACCTGGCCCTCATATATACACCTAGCTCTAGGTTTAACTCTTTCTAACGTATGTGCTGAGAAAATTGATGACACATATAAATCAGTTCTCCTTTTAGGTTATCTAGGCTCCATCTGAATGTGACCCAGATGTATTACTCTCTAAAGGGAAGGTGTTTTGAAGACAGATGACAAAGCAGTAAACTTCTTGCACACTGAACTGTACAGGTGAGGTATCATCTCAGAGTAATTCAGCGTGATTCTCTAAAATATACTAATTTTAGTGAATCCAAGCTATTGATGAAGATGTTTTTAATTGTGGGTTGGATTTTTTTAGATTGGAGTGTTGGGTGGGAGTCAGTACAGAAAAAAGAAGAAAAAAAGGTGAAAACCAATACGAAAGGAGCAGCAAGACAGAGCTTTTGCTCAAGTGTTCAAGAATTTTGAAGTGATGGCTGGGGACAAATGCTGAATCTCCACTAGTGTGCTGCTGCATTTGCTGTCTGTCATTTACCTTTTACCTAAACCTCTTCACTCATAAGGAGAAACTGCATCTAAACGTCTATGGGAGAGCCCTCCTTCCAGCGTAGCACAAGGTAATTTTTTCTGTTGTTTTTTAAAATAACCACAAAAACAATGATTTAAAAAAAAGATTATTCTACTATGGACCATTTCTGAGTCACTGCACAAGGTCAGGGAAAAGCTTCCAAGACTATGCTTGTGTTTATCCCCTGAAATGCCAATCCTTGTTCTCGGGTCTAGTCTACATCCAAACTCACATTCAGATAACAGACAAGATTCCGTCTTTTACCTCCAGTAAAATTTTGATTGAAAGTCTCTCTGAGGACAACCTTGTTTTGGACTGATTGCCTTTTTTGAGGTTTACAGTAAAATATGTTGAATTCTTTCTGGGTACATTTTTCTCGTAGCCTGTGTGTTAGTACTAAGAAGTAAAATGTTTTGTATTTCAATAGCATATTCCACCCAAGGATCTGAGAAGTGAATAAGTATTATTATTCCCTCTTTATGAACATAAAAACTGAGGGCTGATTTACAGACAGAAGTGCATTATTTAAACTGACAGTGTTAATTAAACCAGTTTGGTAAAACTAATACAAAAGTCTCTTCAAAGTCTTATTATGGTTTGGAAGAGGTTACGTTGTCATAAAAGTCACTTGAAAAATAATATGCTAACATCCGCATGTGGCATTATACCAGTCTGATAACATTATTTTTAAAGTAGAGATTACACCATTCCTGGGTGTAAACAGAATTTGTAAATCATGATAGGTCCAGTGATTTGATGTAAGGCCATAGAGTAGCAGATTCCTATACGAGACCTGTATCCGCAAGGTTTGTTAATATGATAAATTTCTACCTTACAGAGCAGTTTCTGAATAGATACACAGTAGCACACTGGAACTTCTGTCTTTCCATTTCCATGAAACAATTATTGTGACCATCTCTTATCAACTGTCTTTAATGTAGCAAGATAATAAACATAGATTAAAATAAATATTAAAGTATTGCTAACAGAATAATAATAAACCTAAGGTTTATTTTAGACAAAGATTATCAGAGTCTGAGTTTTAGGTACAAAATTCAGAGGTGCAGTTCTGTAAAATGGATGGGTTAATGCTTGTGTAATAAGTAGACAGCAATTCTGGACATTCTTTGAGCTCTCCTCCAGAACACCTTTGAACAACGCACTTTTCAGAAATGCTTCAGTATGGCAACTTGAGAATGTTATTTAATTGCACAGACATATTTAGTCATTTCAGCTTCTCATCCTTGCAAGTGGTAAGGATCTTCTCTGTACCGAGGACAAATCTTGATGATGACATTAGTTAAAATTAGGACAACCTTCAGTATATAGTCCTATGCATTTTATAATTGTGCTGAATAATTAACAGCTCTTTGCATGGCACCTTATTGAAGAATTTCTTGGAGTTTTCCTGGTGCAGTTGGATAAAATTAAGTGAGTATGTAATATAGAAGTGGAAAACTCGCATGCACTTGGTTGAAAGCTAAGCAAATAAAAAAGGAGAGAAGATAACTGAAGGGCATTTGTACTCTGAAGCTGTATACCCCAAAGAGAACATAAACACAAGGAATAAAATAAGGAAGAAATAATTTACCAGTACATCCAGTATTTTAAACTGAATCAGTTCTGTAATATGGTAATAATTGTAATACTGTAATTTTACATGCCAGCAAAATCAGAAGCACAGATGTCAGAAACAGGAGCAGTACTGGGACTTGAAGGACAATGTGAGATGTCTGAGAAGTATTGTTCAGAATTTTGCTTTATGTTTAACAGGATATAGGAGTGTGAAACTAAGGGCACAAGTCATATATCCTAACAACATTTAGCAAAAACTGCAATGGATATTTTTTGAGAGTAAATAAATGACCACCACCATGAATCAATTCAAACAGAAGAAATGTCATCCAGTTTTATGAAACTGTTCAAGTTCTTTCAAAGCTCTCATGAAATACAGACTGGGAAGGCATCTGTCCAAGTCAGATTCACTACCAGCTTCACAGTGTCTAACTTACGATTCAACCGTTAGTCATTAAATTGACATTTTATTTCAGATCTATAAATTGTTTTTATTATGTTAATTGATTTATAATTCCATAATGCTGAGAGTAGTAATTTGATGAAACAGCTTAAACTTTAGTCTGTGCTGAACAGTCCACAAAATATGGATTGACAGAGAGTAATCTGTTGTTTCCCTGTATATTTAATAATCTTGCACATGCAAATTAAATGTAAACTACACACAAAATACTAAAATATTGGAAAAGCAATAACTCAGTCATCCCAAGACGCTGCCCTTTCTTTTATTTGAATGAAATTTGTAGTGTAAAGAACCCACATATTTTTGTAAGAAAGAGAGGAAAAACTAAAATTAAAATTCTTTACTCATTTCTCCAAGTCTGAGATATTATTTAGGACAGGGGGAGAATTTGGACAAATAAATATAAAGTTGACATGGTGAGTTTTCATTTCAAAATCTATCCTAGTGTATGACAAGCCAAATATTTCATCAACCAAGCATAAATAATAACTATCACAGCTTAGGGAATATTCAGACTATGATAATGAGATATGAAAAATTTGGTAATGAATTGCATGTTTGAAGAGATAAAGGTTGTAAACAAAAATGTTAATCTCATGTAGAAAACTACCAAAGTAAATAAAATCCCCTAAAGTCATGTTGTTTTTCTGCACTGGAGGATGCTTGGAACAGTTGAAATGAACATGGAAGTCGTAGCCCTGGAATATGCTTTGCTGTACCCTGCCAGGCTGCGGGTGCATGGTGGTAGCCAGGCGTATGTTTTTCCTTTTCCTGCAGATGCTCCTGTCATTCTGGGTCATAAGGAAGCAGACTGTACCAGAATGGTAGATAAAATAGATTTAAAGGAGCATATCATAGGGAAGTATGGCTTTTTTTTAGTTTGAGAACTGAAGTAGGCTGTTGCCCACTGTGATATCTGTGTTGGAGAAAGAGCTTTTTGATGAAAACTAAATATTCATACAGAATGACAGAATGGTTACCAGAGTCTTGTCCTAGCATGGCAGTACGACCTAGTGTTTCTTTTATCTGACATGAAATACTTAGATTCAATTTTCGGGTTCCTCAATCTATTTTCGTAAAAATACTTCTAAATTAAATGTCTGTTTTAGAAGAAAAGGACAATATCTGTTTTCTCAAAGATGAAAACAAAATGTTAATTTTTTTTTTTTGCTTTACTTTTTGTTTATTTTTCCAGCGGTAACATTTTAATGAATTTGGCATGGGTTTTAAGGAATTTGACTGACCTGCTTTTGGAAATGTTTAGGTGATTTAAGAATGAACTTAATGGCTTTATGCAGTTACTAAAAAACACAATCTTGTGTGCTTGTGTGTCTGCACAGAATATGGAGTGGCACAGAGGAAAAAACAAGGACTGGCATGTAAATAACCACAACTATATATACATGTATGTGTCTATATAGAAAGAGACTGACATACTTTTGTGCACTTGTGATGCAGATTTCAGGTGAGTGCAGTAATGGAAAGGTAGCATAACACTTTCATTGTACATTTTTTCTCTATGAGTAAAGGGAAGGGAAGGCAAGGCAAGGTAGTTATCTAGCCTTGTGTATCAACTGAGAACAGGCTGATAAAAAGCAACAATATCCCTGAAAAATTGTGCTGCTATTTCAGTAAGTAAAAATTGAAATTTTGACCTGATTTTGTCCTTATAAAATTTACACTAGTTCTTGAGTAGTATAAGGTTCTTCATAATACACACGGATCAAACAAACTCCAAATATATATGGCTGAGGAGAATTAGTTATCAGAAAATACCTGTACTCATTTTATAGGAAGAGGAGAACCACGGAACTTAAATTTAAACTTAAATTAACTAAATGTTAATGTGCATGATGTTTGAGTCTGTTCAAAGCTAAGATTTTGGGTTCTCTATCCCTCTCTGTCTGTCTTCAATGCACGGAAGAGAACAGTTAAATTCTTTCACTAACGTCAGGAGGCAGCAGTGGGATTCTGTGTAGGTAAGAGTATATGTTGACTTCACAATAAAATCATGGAGTAATGCTGACGTATGTAATAAAGACAGCAGCTGAGCCAGTGGTTAAAACCCCCAACTCTTCACTGCCATGTCAAATATAAGAATAACCTGTGAAGTTGAGGCAGGTAAAAAGATCGTGGAGGTTTTAAGGACAGACAGCAGCATATCTTTATCTTGCAATACAGAAAAGCATCTGTGAAGTGTATCATTTGAAAAGTCCCTTAGTAATCCCTAAGTGTTTTGGTTTCGGCTGCCGCCGGCAACAAAAGCGCCACGCGGCCGCCCCTCCCCCCGCCGGCATGCGGAGGAGAATGGAAAGAAAGAGGCAGAAACCGGTGGGTCGGGATAAGGGCAGTTTAACAGAACAGCAAACAG
>Ga0181612_101749_pt1 | contig 18576 bp, 10 predicted proteins | sample HoacroProtozoa21_FD_119630 | JGI IMG/M metagenome (GOLD analysis project Ga0181612, IMG submission 119630) | Hoatzin crop microbial communities from Cojedes, Venezuel. Combined Assembly of Gp0051906, Gp0051904, Gp0051908
CCAGAGAGGGAGACTCCACAAATTAGCTTAATTTAATTTAAATTTAATTATGTTTGCTGTTGTTTGTTGTTAAGCCTAAAACATATCTGGAATACCAAAACTAAGGTAAACCAAATAAAGCTAGAATCTAGCATATATAAAGAAGAAAGAATCTTAACTGTTCTAAATATACTCAAAAACCTGTCTCAAAGGAAAAGAACAATAAACACGTAGTGTGTCATAAGAGCCCTTGATAGTGTGTAATTATTGCCTGATTGCTGCAAAAACATTTTGAATATAATAACTTTTTCCTTGAAGGGACTTACAATGACTAATCCTTTCAAATGAGAGTAAACAATACTGTAGTAGGGGAGTATTTATTAATAGTTAACAAGACAAAGAAAATTGATGGTGTCATTAATAAAAAAAGAGCAATCATTTATTTCTCTGCAGGACTTCTGAAATTATGTAAAACAGCATTACTAACCACTTTTACAATGTTTTAAACCTTCACAGTGCTTTAGCATCACCAAGTAATTTAATATTACAATATACCTATGGGATGGGGAGTTGTGCATAGGAAAACAGAGCAGCTGGAAAAATAAGCAAATTCACTTTACTGGGGGAATACATAACTACTTCTTTATTTTTTACTTTTGTGCTCATAAATGAGGGAAATGAGTTTGTATGTTAATAATTTAAAAATAGACCAATGCAATAATCTGTGCAAAGCACATGCCTGTGGGGGAGCATAGAAGGGAGCCGGTTATCTTCATGTTACGCAAGCTCGGCTGCCAAGGTTGAAAGCATGGCTTTTTGGGTTTTGAGGAAAAAGTCTTCCTCAGAAAACATTTCAAGCTACATCTAACCTGCTGGACCCAGAAGCGGTTCTGGGTGCTGAGAGGTGAATGCATGCACTGACCACATCTGGGCCCCATACCACAAGAAGACCTAAGCGCGCACAAGCTGTCTCCTTCCTTTCCATGGGAAGGAAGCCTAGGCTTGGGGCTAGACTGAAACTGTAGCACCCTTGTCAGGCCCCTGAGATGGGGGAACCGGGACCCTCTGGTGCACTGCAGCACAAACATGCCACTCCCCACAGGAGAGACACAAAAAAGCTGTAGTATGCAACTAAAGAAGGATACATACCCAGTATAACCAATGTTAAATCAATTTGCACCCATTTTTACAGATTAATTCCTTCCACAAACAAAACTCATTACTCAATCAGCTCTTTGTTTCTGCTGTTCAAAGAACACAGTGGAACAAAACAATGATGAGCCTTCCCAATACACTCTATTGTCTGAGAGACTCACTGATTTTAACACAGGCCAGATGAACCAGTCTGGTAGGCTACCTTACCTACACAGTAGGGATGACCAACATCATCTGTGGTTAAAATATCATAATATAATTTTATTCAGCCAGATGTTTGTGGTTTGTTTTTTTTCTTAGAAATAAAACTTTGTGTCTTTATCAAAATTCTCTCTTTTGAAGGACTTGAAAACTGTCTGCATTTCCATTCTAGCACTTCATGTTGCACAACAACATTTTAACTGTCAATAAAGCCTGGGAATTTCTTATACCCCTATTAAGTGAATGACTCTTCAGTCTTCAGTGCTTGAAACTGTACTTCAATATGGCAGAATTTCCCCACTTAACTCCTTGACACAGGATGCTATATGCTCACACAGACTTTACACAGACTTAAATGATTTCTGGCACATTTTTTGTATTTAATAGTAGTCTCTAGACTCTTCTATTTATTTCTCCAGATACCATTTGAGATCACGTATATTTTTATCTTACTACCTTTCCTTCATTAATATGACCTTCTCTAGGCATCTGATTTTAGGCATTATCAGATGGCTAAATGGACGTGGTCAGAGGGTGTATGGACCTTTTGTCTGTCTCAAATTATCCACTGGTATGTTCTCATTCAAAAATGAAATAAAGAGGGTACTCCCTTCTTTAAATTTTATATCTTTTGGACGTAGTATGAATGTAGCTCGTTTCTGACCTCAATATTTTGCAAACTGACTTGTACAGAAGACTTCAGAAATCTGCACAAAACTGCTGTAGAAACAGTTTCTTACAGTCATTCATCTGCATTTTGCAAGTGAGATCAAACTTGCTCTTCCTAACCTGCGTCAATCTAAAATAAAGTATGATTTGCTATCAACATATTCTACACACGAAGGAACCCGTAACATTGTAAGAACACTTATTATCTGTATCATTTGGACCAATAGCAAAGAAAATTATTACTATATTTTAAGGCATTTTCTGCTTGGTAGTTTTCACTACCTGGCTTCCTATTTAATCTGGCTTTTACATTAAAATTTTGTATAATAATGAGGCTCCCCCGGAGGATTCATATCTAGTTTCCTGGAACAAAACCTGCATTCTGTTATGACTGATGCTTGTATAGAGAAGACTTTGCACTGTTATTTGGTTCATTCTGAATACATTAAAGTATTTCTTTTTAATAAAAATTAATATTCTTTCTTATCCACTGTTTGTTGTTTGGGGTTTTTTTGATGGCTTTGTTTGTTTTATCAGCTATGAAGTGGGTCACGTACTAAGTAATGGAACAGAAAGCAAGTGAGGCTGGGGTCTATTTAGGGCTTCTTTCAATGTGATGCTTTTTACTTCTATTCCAGAAAAAAAAATTCGTAAATTACCCTTGCTTCAGAGTTTTAGTAGATGCGGTATTTTGTTCACTACATACCTTGAATGACAAAAGTGAGCTAAAGGGGTTGAAACATTTTTGTCCGCTATCACAAAAAATAGATATGCTATGTAAAATTATATTTTCTTTAAGATTAAAGTCAATTAATGAGCCACAGTTTTCCCTTGGTGATATTCCAGCTACAACATAAATTACATATTTTTCAATTCCTTCTGCAACTAAGAACTGCATTAATTTGATTTTAATTTTGGTCTTGTAAATCTCAAAGAATAGGCATTTTCAGAAAATAGACTCTAAACAATGAATTAGCAATTATACCAAATCTCTGGATATTTTTTTAAGGTTATAAAATGCAGCTCTCTTAAAGCAACAGATTAATTTAAAAAAAAGCTGTGAGTATCATACCATAGCAATAGTCACTTCATTTGAATCTCATTTATATTTTGGTTGGTGGTCAAAACCAAAACCAGCACAGGTCTGTGCTGATATTCAGGTTCTTTTCAAACATGGCACAAGATTTTAAAGTCTCTTAGCACTAATTTTCCAGATTTAAAGACCACTGCATCCAAATCTGAATCTTAAATCAGACTAGAAGTGATCTGTTAGTCTAAGCCTTATCTGTTACCATCTCTCATTTTATAGACAGGAAATAACCAAATCTTTCAGTATAAGTTAAACCAATTCATTTTCTTCCATCTACTGTGAAAACCTATACTTAGCCTTGATCGTAGACATTCATGGAGCTATTATAATCACCTTTCAAATTACATCAACTAACAAAATAATAGAAAAAAAATGGATGTCTCCTTATGTTTTACAATAGTCTCCAGATCTTTCTGATGAAAATCATTAGGATGAGTTAGAGTATAGCATGTAAAGTGGAACAAAAACTAATGTCTGAAGCTGCTAAAATGACTACAAATTGCCTCTGATAACTGAGCAGGCTGTAGAGCGCAGTTCCCGTCGTACTCTGCCTTCTAACAAATGCAATCCATTGTTTTCAAAATATGTATCTCAATAGCTTTAAATCAATACAGCCAGAAAACCTTCAGTATAAGTAGCCTAAACAAAAAATAGGAAAAAACCCAAAAAACCCGAAGGGGTTATTTTACTTGCCTGGAAGGTGAAAATAACTCAGACATTCGTATTAGGCAACAAATGCTGTAGTCCATACTTTCTTGTTTACCTTATTTTCACAATTTGTAAGAAAACTTTATTTTATGAAAAGAGGAAAAGAAAAAAAAACAAAAGTATGATATTATCAATATTCCCTGAGATCAATTCTTACCAGCTTGAAAAAAAAACACCAAAACCCAAACCCAAATAAAAAAAGCCACTCGTACTTATCTATGGAAATCTTAGTTGAAATGCACAGTCAGTTTCTCTCTTCACAACCTGCAAAATGTGTGCTCTAAGTGAATGTACTTATATTTCTTACCAACTGAATGTAAGTTTTTGTCATCCTTGCTCTACATGTTTCTTTTGAAAACAACAGTATACAGCAATTCTCTTAAACGACACAAAATGCAATCCAATTGAAGACTTCTGGTTGTAATTAAAGATGTATGTATATATACATACAACATATATCAGGTTTAGGCCACAAGACTATTTATATGTAAGGTTGTTTAGACTTATCATCTCCATTGCCTTTAAGAAGAAAGATGAAAAATTTAAAATGGAAACCAAATTACGAATCATATGATACTATTTAAAGGAAGTGGCTAAATTAAACTACATATCATACTACTTTCCTCCACCAGTTTTATTGCTGGAAAAGAGCAGCTAACCAACTTTGTTCCGACATAACAGGATCTAGATTTTAGATAATCAAATAAATAACAAACTAGATTTTCTGTTTAATGTTCCACACCACATGTGAAACAAATCATGCTTCTGAATATGCAGGTATTGCCTACTTCTTCAGCTGCAGAAAAAGGGAGGGTTTCTACAGAACAGCAATTAAAAAAAGAAGAAGATTTAGTCCCCTTTAGAACGGCTTCCTTAATTCTTCGCTATTCACTCCCTGTGAATATTCAGCTTCTTTATCAGTGTTAAGGACCTGAGTGTTTTGTCTGTGGAAAAAGGGATGCATCAAAACCTTATAGATCTCCATGCACGGAAGAGGTAGATTGTTGAAATCTTACATCATCCTGTGCTTAGGAGCAGAAGGTCTTCTACCAGAATATGGATAACATTACTGACTTGGAACTCAAAGATCTTTTCATTGTAGAAATTCGGTAGCAAATAAAATTTATGTTCTCCCAGACAGAAATACTACTAATGTGGGTAATTGTTGAGAATAAGTTTCTGTTGTCCAGTAGACTGGAACAGGAAGCTTATCCTTGAGTGTAGGTGGGCAGCAGAAGTTTTTAGTTGCCTCCGCTGTGATGTGGATGTCCCAGGGTGCCCAACCATAAGGACTAGTTAATGTCACAAATACCAAATGGGAAGACTGAGTGTAACCCCTTTCAGGTCTGTCCTACTTGAGTTACTGATGGAAATTTCATAGTTCTGTTATTCAGTAAGGTTATAGTTCAGTTAAACAGCTCTCCCCGTTACATGGTTAACGACTAATGACAAAACAGACCCACTAGAAAGTACAGAAATATGGATCTGTCATACATAGATCATATGCTATTGCCAGTAGGAATATTTCAGTACATCCTTGTTTATAATCTACACAGCCACATTTTTTTCCAGTTAGACTGAAAATACTGGTCAACACCAAACAGATGACCTTCAAATTAATGTTTAGACTAACAAAATCTCCAGAAAAATAATTAGTTGCAAACTGCACTGGAAAGGTAAAGGCATATAAATTTTAATATAATTTGGCCTAAAATAAATTTTTAAAAGAGGAGTCATCAGCATTGCTTTACTTCTGTGTTGTGTTATGACATCTTCATTCCTGTATGCTTAGCATAGCTGAGAAACAGCAATGTATCTTTACACTGCTAGTAAATTTGCGTTTTTAAATCTTAATGACTGGTAGCTGCTAGCAACACTCAAATAAACAGGAATGAAACAAATATATACTTGTCAGACCTTGTGACATTCTCACATTCATCCAATTAACATATACTTCAAACATATGCATCAAACTTCATTTTGCTATATGCGAGGCCATTTGTCAGTATGGCTGATCATAACCTGAATGTGGACTACACCTAATTAGCAATCTGTGACAAACTGTCATAGGTAACTTATTAATTGAAAGCAAATTCAGGAAAAGATCAACCTTTTGATCTCCACAATACTGGGTATACAATTCTAATTTCAAATTGAAAGCACAGAAATCAAACTGTAGCATTAATTTTCCAAGATCTTTTCCCCTTCATCCCACAAATAATAATAGTAGCAATTGTAGTAGTTCCAACCATGAACTCAAATAAGTTGCGCTGACATGCTGGAAATTTGATGTCATCACAGGTGATCTATGATTAATTACTACTCAAGGCAAGTTACAATACATGAACTATAACCTTGTTATGACTTTGTCTTTCTGCACTTTCTGGGCCCATCTGTTTTTCTCTACACTTGATCAACCAAGCTAAGACGACCTATACTTTTCCTGGTGGTACAGAATATGTTCACAAATTATAGTCATGTCACTCCACTCCATTTTTTTTTGTCCATATAGCACAACAAATTGATTTGCTGTGGCACTAAACAGTGAAATAGTCTCTTCCGTGTCTAGTAATTAGTTCTAATACTAGCAGGCAAATTAAAAAGCAGAAAACAAAATGTCTCTATCAGGCACTTATAACAACCTTCTTAATACATACAGTAGAGGTTGTGAAGACTAAGGGGGATAAATGAGGAGAATGCTGATTTTGGCATCCAGCTTACTTTCAGATAATCTAGCTCATCCCTCTTGGCTGACACCAGACCAAGAATAATATTAAACAGTAATAAACTCCTTCCAGATACCTCTGATTCCATGGTTCACTGGTCTCAGACCTAATCTATCAATCCATTTACTACACAGTAAAAGGTAAGAAACCCATTACAGATCCGTTATATGCCCTGGCAGGTGGTATATGACAAGAACTGAATTCATCACAAACTAGAGTGCCTACTACCCCTTTTGTATGCTTTGAAGCACTAGGTGGTTAGCTTACTTGGCTATCACAGCAGAAGATACCTTGAGCTTTGAAAAGAAATGAAAAATTCTTGATGTGAAGGCATAAACCCGGTTATAAAACACTTCATTTTTCATACTATTAAGACTTCACAAAGATAGTGTTATTTTCATTTTGTCATGAAATACTGGCTTTGGAGAGGGTACAATAAGTAAAACAAGGCTAGAATTTAAAAGTCATGCTTTCAAATGTGGGCTTTAATCTTCCTTCTCTGATTAAACTATGTCGAAGTAGCAGCATATTAGAATCACTATTCAATAAAGTTGTCTAAAAAATGTCATTTTAAAATTATTACTATCCAAAGGAAGAAAAACTCTTCATATATCTGTTCTCAAGGTCATCAGCACGTGATATAAACACCCAAAAGCAAAGACAATACTGAAGCAAAAGCAAAAAAAGCTTCTTTTATGTGACTGCAATTCCTTTCATACTCAATTTCTTTTCTCGGCTTATTTCCATCGCCGTAGGGCAACAGTTCCTGTGACTGTAAAGAAGGTTTGAACATGACTTATTTCAAATATGTAACCTTGAAGGTTAATATTCACAGGTGTTGTCCCCCATTCCCCTCCTTGGCAGATCAAGGCAAAACAAAAATTTCTCATAACCTTAGGAGATATTTGGCTACATTCTTAGCTGGTGTAAATTGTCACCGCTTCTCTGAAGTAAACAGAATTACTCTAGTGTATGCCAGATAAGGACCTATCTTACATTATTTATGTAACTGTCATGTATGTTTCTTATTTTGAAAATAGTATCATCCTGCAATATGAGATAATCAGAAACGGTAGACTGTTACATGTTTATTTCTAGCAGAGATGCCAGAAAACAAGACAAACAGGTAGAAACAAAGGATTAAAGCATAAGATACGCTCTTAGGAGGGGATGGAGAGACCAAAAAGCCCCAGAGAAACCTCTGTGTGATGATGTTTGTCCACTGTACTTTGAGGAACACAAAAAATATATCCTCATCAAAACAACTGACTGCAGAACCATCCTCAAGTGACCTACAGAAGTTCAGCTGATATAAAAGTGTTAGAGCTGTGAGCTTTGCTCACAGTAAAAATCTGTAGGGTTTTTTTCACTGCCTACAGATCTATAACTGAAGATAACGTATGTCGCTCTGCCAGGCCTGCAGACTTTCATTCCATGATTTCTAATTTTATTGTAGACACTAGAGTTTCAGAAAAGTGAAAATATTAATTAAGGCTTCCTACACAAATTGTGAGTAGAATAAAAATACATAAATGAAAAAATAAATATTTTTCCCTTCAGTTTCATTGGAAAAATCCAATGACAGAAACCCAAAATGAGCTTCTAACTTTTTTTTTTAAACATCTGTCAAGATCATATGGGAAGTACAAAACCTTCAGAGACAGAGAACACCTTCATGTACAGATTTGAGTCTTGTAATTTTCAAACTAAGTTTTTGTTCATTAAAAAAAATACACTGCATTTATTAGATTCTTTGGCTTTGGCTACCGAAGGCCAGTAAGTTTTATATATCTCCGTAGGTAGATGACTGAAATCAAAATATTGTGGTTAATTAATGATCTCAAATGGAAGTTCAATTTTCTGGTTTTAGTCTCTTTTAGGAGTAAATGGAAGTGTTCAAGTGGTAAATTCCAAGGCTAGTATCTTGCTGGAAATATTCCTTAGCTTTCTGAGACACAAACTTGCAAAGAGAATGATGCACTAAACAGTAGCTTTGTCCTCCACATTTCATCCAGACCTACTTTCAACAGTGTTCACAGCTGCTCTGACTGTGACAAGTAACCTGCAACATTTTTGCATCAGCAGCAGAAAGTGAAAATGAAAAGTTTACATTCAGTAAAAGCTTACATTCAGAGAAAAATTACAGATGTCATTAAAATGTATTTGTGTAATTTTACTACAAGTAAAAATAATTCTTTCCCTAACAACTAATGTTGTCTTTTTAATACTACTGCTCAGATATACAAACCGTGGGGGCTAAATTCAGCTTACTTCAGCTAGCAAATAACACTATTTTGATCTTGAATTGTTATGAATTCTTCTGTACACATTGATTTCAGAAACTCATTTGTAAAAAGAGAGATACTTCTGTCCAAGCACCCAAATAATGATTTATGTGTCCGGCTTGGGGTTTCTGAAGTGATCAATATTTATTATCCACCTCTGCCTGAGCCATTAGCTAATATTCTGAACCTTGCCAGACTGCTCCTGGTAGGAAGAAACTAACGAGAGTACCACATCAAGTAAGTTACTGCTTACTTCCCAGGTCTGTGCTCAACATTCAACTAAGTTCACAGAAATGGCAATAAAAAACCCCCAGGATGTAGAGTTCTTGACCAGAAACTCTAGCCTGTCTTTTCATTAAGGTACTGAGAAGATTTTCTCACCTTTTTTTCCCTAAAACTAAACACAAGAATCCCTCTTTCTTTTTATCCCGGCATCCCAATAACTTTAAAAATAGATACCACAGGTTAATATCGCAGATTCTGATTTTGCTGTCAGTCTCAACAGAAATCCTTCAGCTGACTCTACATTGACATTTTCTGATCAGGCTGATCTATATCTTGGGTGCTGGTCCTCTGGACAATGCATTCTACTATTTCTGCTACATGAGAAACAGAAGCTACATATGAGCAATCAAATTATCTTCCTTTCTTTCGGAATTGTTATACATTGTCACCAGTTTCCAACACAAAAATATACTACTTCAATAATAAAATACAACAAAATCCTCCCTTACTTCTCTCTCCATGAGTATAGAGATTCCAGAAAACAAAATGAGTGGTACTGTGCTACACAGAAACCAGAACTCAAAGCTCAAGGTTGGAAGACATGTGGTGGAACATGAAACAGTGGTTGCAGCTTCCACCTTGGGGCTGGGGAGAGGAGAGAATTATGAAGTGTTTCCATAAATGCAATCAGCCAGTTGCTACTGCCTCTCACACACCTGAGTCACAAAAGCTGGAATATTTGCTGTACCCTCAAACCAACCAGGCTACAAAAATGATGCTCTGCACTCCACTCTTAAGCAGCAAACCTGCAATTTAGGGAGAATATTTGGATGCAACATCATCACTTCAGGCACTAATGATCTTGGCTTGCTGTCATTGTTTCTCACAGCAGCGTATTGTACACATTTTTCTTCCTCAGGTTCATTACGCATACAGATGTCTCTTCACACAGAGAAAAATAATACATACCAGAAAATACATAATGCAAATAATTGCTGCAGATTAAAATGTTATACCACAGTTATATCACTAATATGTCTAACCTTTAGCAAGCGATGGTTAGCCTCCTTCACTGTACTCTCAAGCTCATGTTTTTTGTCTGGGTTCAGTGATGCACTTCCAAGCACTATTCCTCCAGTTTCATGTAATCGTTTCAGTATTCCCTTGTGTGGTGGCAGCTCTTCAGCTCTTAACTGGAACAGACAAATACAGCAGTGAAGATGAACTGTGGTAGAATTTTCAGCTCTCTTATCTTCACCCTTATTGATTTGTGTATCAGGTGAAGGAATAAACTCAATTCAAGAGAAAATAACCGTCGCTTTCTGAATATAGAAGGCTAAAACCCCCCAAAAGAGACTGTATTAGTGGATAAAGCCTAAAGAGAGTCCTAAAAGTCAAAATACAGGGTTTCTCAGGATATTAATCACTGTTACATGATAAATTCAACTTCTGGACACTCAATAGCTCATCTATATGAAATTTCATAATCTTTCAATACAATGAAAAGCAAGCACTTTGGAGAAAGGTTTTAATATGTTCCATGCTGAGAACACCATCATCCATATGGTATGTGGTGAAAAGCCAAACCTCCAGTTCAACCTCATAATTAAGAATGTGCATGTATGTTCATTAAAGAAAAAAAAAGTAAAGCCAAAGGATGCAAGGCATTATCTACATGTACCACTTCCCTACCATGTACGCAGTTATGGCAAACTTCTGTTGTCAAAATAACATGATACATCACGGATAATATAACTAAAAGACAAAGTTTTTCAAGTTTGTTTTTTTTTTACTAACATAAGAGCAGGAAGATATGAAATGAGCCACCCTACAAGCCAATGCATTATTATTTGCTGCATTCGGATATATTCTCTTGTATAGCTCCAAAAGAACAAGGAAGACTGTAAAAATGAGATACAAATAAGAGATGCTAGAGTCTTTAATTTTGCATTATATATCCCTTGGGAATACTACAATTGGGAAATACTTGTGCACAAATGAGGAGTGGGAGCTTTCATAGTTCTAAACAATCAAATGGGACTTTAAACCTGTAATCATGTCTGAAAATTATATGATACACCTAACGCCCCTTATAAATATTTCTTTGCCTTCATTCTGATATCCTTGACGATGAAGGCAAAGCCTCATAAATTCTCTGTGCAACTCACTGACATCTTATGCTAAACAGAGGGACAAACTCAGCACACGATTAAACCCTCAATTCCTCAAATGTTATGCAGGACCATTGATCCTATTTCTGTTTATTTAAAAAGAAACTTGAAGGTACATTTTTACTAAAAAAGTACAAAAAAGTATAAAGAAACTCTGATGAGTTTTCTTAGATTCTTTAATGCTCTGTTCCATCGCTTGGATCAACTTGGATCAGCATAAAGGATAACTGGTCCTTATCCTCAAGAGGCAACAGGAAAACTTTAGGCAGATATTCTATAAGTAATATGCATTTTCCAACTACAGATGAAGTTATTATTGTATAAGTTATTAAACATAGTCATTCTATTGGACATATGTCAGAAACTAAATAGAGCAACTTCTATTAGATATGTGTATTAGCAGTATCATAGTCTACAAGCTCTAACACCTTCACGAAAAAATTCCAGCCTTTAAAAACAAAGATTTAGTATTCTGTTGGGGTTTTTTTAAAAGCATTTTTAAAAAGTCACCTAGATGTTTAATCTAGAAAATGTTGCAGTGATACTTTAATCAGATGACATTTATAGTTATGCATGCAATTCTAGATACTCTTGTGAAATACTGAATACCGTTTCATAAGTGAGAAGTTATAAAAGATTAATAACTCATATAGAGAAATGTTTTACAGATAAAACAGTTAAATTCTGAATTGAGAATGAATAAATTAATGATTAATCACCTAGTGTCATGATAAGTATTTGTCTTTCAGTAAATTTTCCATTACTTTTCTGATTTTAGTATTATCAGTATATATTTTTACCTGGGTTCTGAAATTCCACTGCTTTATCTAAAAAAGTTAAATTAATGTTATGTTTGATGACAGAAGCCTTCTCTGAAAATAGTACTTAAATTTCTTCAATGTAGAATTGATAAAGTAAGAAAATATTAAAAATAAAACTCACAATACCTTTACTTTGCTAAGGCAGTCTCTTAACTGGTCTTCATTCCCTGGTTCCAGTGGAATACCAATAATGCTGTCTGCTTCCTCTAACCATAAAATCAACTTGTTCAAGTCTTCTTGAAATTCTGATAAAATTTTCTTTTCTTCCTCTAGCCTGTAATAAAAAAGTGAAATTAATGCTTCTATACATTTATTTTTATGCTGAAGTGCTTATCCATACTAAGATAAAGTCTAGGGAAAACAAATTCTTATCATTTATATTAAGTATTTTAAAAAGTGTGACACAGATTTTTTCTTATCAAAATAATAAGTCCAGCACCTTTTTAACATGGTATCAAACGTATTTTAAAAGAAAAATTCAAGTCATAATTTGCAATGTCATTAAATTCAGCTTCCCGATTACATATGGCGGGGAGCAAAGAAGCACACCAGAACTAGAACTGTTAATTCAGACCATATTTTTGTGTGAACTAACAGTAGGGAAGCCCAGTGTCAGAACCTAAGAATTCTAGCACCAAATTTTACCAAACTGAATCTGTAAAAAGTGACAAACCCATTTGGACATACTGTACCAACAGTTATTTGGTGACCATGCCACATACTTGGTGTAAAGCATTCCAGTCAAGCTCCACAAAAAGTAGATAAGGTCTGTAGTCCGTAAGAAGGAATAGGGTAGACTTTATCTCACCTAATTTTAGATGTCTACTTTGTCTGCGCCTGCAACTCAGCTGTTGATTTTCTCACCCAGATTCTCTCCACTGAATTCCATTTGGCATTTCTAGGGTGTGATACATGGATTCACCTCAGATGATTAACATACGAAGAGATGAATTCTGCCATACAACCTTTTCCTTTTATTAATTAAAGGAAATCCAGATGACCAACTAAGACATAAACATTGCAAGTGTCTAAAGTCAGATAAGACTACTTTCACCATGATTGTATAACAATAGGGAGATTTGAACTTCTGTGCCTAAGCTTCCGAAATTATGAAGAGATGCACGAGAAAAATATCAAGGACAGCAGAGCATTGGCAGAACGTGATCCCTTTAGGATTAACATTATGGGTGGATATATTGTGAAGGAAAAAAATTATGTTTTATATATATCACTTCTAATTTATCCTCCAAACTTATTCACAAAACTGAGGTTACACTGAGTCTTACCTGTATGGAAAGACTGAATAATTATTAATAAAATTAAACAAAAATTTATAGCCTATTAAATAATAATAGATTTTTGTTGTCACTGTTATTAAGGTTACTTGTGATCAAAGCAAAAGATGTAAAACCAGTGCTTTTTTAAAAATTATTGTTCTTTCCAAGATCCAACTGTGTTTGAAAGGTTAGATCATTTATCACACATAGTAAGAGGTTGTATTGTATTTTAAGAATATAATTCAACATTACAGTGAAGACTCAAGATCAGTATTATTAATATATTATTTCTGAATGCAAAAACATATTATATCAGAATGAAAATAGGTTTAACTTTCGTGGGTCTCCCATACTTGCCATGTGCCCATAGAACACTCTGATAAGTCCAATGGAATGACACCTATTTTAAAGTACACCATCATTTATTTACAATTTTTTTTTTCTTTTATTAGGAAGCTATGTTTTCTGATGGCTGACTTAAGCAAAGATGTCTGTTTAGAAAATTATACGTCAATAAGCTTCATGCAACAGATAATCAATGAAAAGTGCCAGCTTCAAATCATCTAATAAAAATATACAGAAAACAATTGTGGCTTGACACACTTGCTTGGTCACATACACACATGCACAGTCTGACAAAAGCCTTAGGAACTACAGATTAAAAACTTCTATTTCAGCAGAACAGAAATTTAGAAAATTCCAATAGTCAGTATCTTTCTTACAGAAGTTTGTAAATCCAAATCCCAAATCCCCAAAACATTTCACCCTATATTAAGAAATCCAACTATAAGTCATTAAAATCTTATATGACTTTTTTGCCCCCTTCACTGTAACTTCCAGAGAATAAGTGTTCAAGGGACTTCAAGTGTTCTGCATTTGAAACATTTATTTGCAAGGAAAGCAAGCTGCTTCCATAATGTTTTAAGTAAAAGCATTTGGTTGTAGGGAAAACAAAGGAAGAAAAACAGTACAGATTTCACAGCGAAAGAATCACCTGACTATGGTATAAACAAGGAATCTTTATAAAGATTGTTGAGGAGGGAAAGAGTCCTGCTGTTGGAATGCTGACTATTATAAAATAAAACCAGGATCATACAATTCAACTATTATTTTACATAGCTTGTAAACTAGCAAAACTTTTGCTAGTGCTTTACGTGCCTTACATCTTATTGGCGTCTATTTTATTCCCTTAACAATACATCCTTGGAAGATGAGCATTGCTATACCAGACTAATAACCACTCTACAGACCCCTCTCCAAAACAGTAGATTAAAAGCCAGAGTAAACTACCAAAGAGAACACTCTTGACCAGACTTCACTACTCAGCTGCTACATCCCACAGTCTGGTTGCATTAAACACGTCACATCTTAAGGAGACCTGAAAAATATGACAGCCACCATACATGTGGCACAGCCTTTCCTGGATGACAAAAGCCAGGCAAGAAGACATCACTACAAAGATGTTCTTGAAAAAGAAAACCGTTTCCATTCACTTTACAGGAACCTAACAGTTTTTGAAAGTGTCTTCAACTACTGTCCTAAATCCATCCTTTCTTTTGTAGTTAAAAAAAACCTAAGTAGTAACTTCAACAATACAGGCAGTGAATATCTTGCATAAGAAAAACCTTATAAACAGTATTACACATTCATGTTTCCAAATATTTATGAATAAGTAATTCATACTTTCAAGGCTTTTTCTTTACAGCAGAGTTTAAAGATGTTCTCTGCTCATTTCTAAAATATGAAGCACTATTTCTTTACCTTCAAGTTTACTGTTTTTTGTAGAATTTATTTAAGCATGTAGTAGTGACAATAATGAATAAGATATTTAAAACTCTCCGTCTACAATTAAGTGCTAGATATTTTATTTCCTGAGTGAATTCAATGCATTTAAATAAGAAGAAAGTACTAACTTCTTCTTGAAACATTGGTTGTGAATTATAAATATTCTTCACATGTTTTCAGGAAATAGATTTGCAGTGATTATAGCTGAAAAAAATTATATATACAGAAAAGCAAGTGCAGAATGTATTATTATTATGAAGTCTAATAATAAATCATACATTCAGTCATATTAAATTACAAACTTAATGTGAAGGGGATTAGTAAAAGCCAGTACAGGTTTAAATGGAGAATGCTTTTTTCTTAGCTCAGCTGATATGTCTATAGATCTCTATTATCTCAAGAATTTCACGTGGAATGTAGCTGGAATTTTAGGTAAGCAATAAATTTAAATCTACCCTAACACAGGACAATTTGTCAGCTAGTGTTCAAGAATCAGACAGTGAGGAGTCACATGATCTCAGGCTACAGCTGTAGAGGTATATAGGGTTTAGACATCTGAGAAACCGAAAGACACTGTGGAGAGTAGGAGGAAGATGGGAAGTGTGTTTTGACAGAAAAAGAAACAAGAAACCTACTGTACTAGCCAAGGGGCAGAGTATCATAGAATCATTTAGGTTGGAAAACACCCTTAAGATCATTCAGTCCAACCATAAACCTAAAACTACCAACTCCATCACTAAACCATGTCCCTAAGCACCACATCTACACGTCTTCTACATACCTCCAGAGATGGTGACTCCACCACTCGCCTGGGCAGCCTGTTCCAATGCTTGACAACCCTATTGGTGAGGAAGACTTAGACTCAACCTAGGTAGCTAAATCTTGCCTGGGCATGTAAGGCTGCCTCAAGGGTGGCCTCAAGGGTGGGTCTCAGCTCTCCTCGAAAGGGAATTTCTCTTCATGGCAATTCTCCATGTCCTATCTCCCCATTCGTCTCCTGCCAAGCCAGATACGATCATGGGACGCCAACAAAATCTCGGTCAACGACACTGAGATGGTCCCAGACCAGCCTAGCAAGAGGGTCTCTGAAGCATGACCCTCCGTATTTCAGTTCTACCTGAGGCTCTTGAGCCACCTGGCTTGGCTACAGTCCTGGATCCCATGTACTCCTGTGGTCTTTGGGATGGGGACAGTGGCTGATAATGGCCCTGTCATTGGTGCACTCATTCTAGGTCCTACATACTCTTAGCAGTGGAAATCCTACAGCAATCTAGGAATCCTACTTCCAGCCTCAAAATCCTGCTTCCCATGCCATGTGCATCCCACAAAATAGGTCTGTTGGATTTTAGGATCATTTTGGGGGCAACTGGGTAACAGGTTTTGAGAACTTCCTGACAGGTTTTCCTGTGTCCCTGCATAATAACATCCTTATCTACGTTCCTCTTTGGAGGCACACCTCTCTCACAAGACTACCTAAAATCCAGTGTAGACTGGGCACCCAGTTAAATACCTAACATTAGGTGAGATCAAACATATGCTTGATCACCACCAGGCTCCCCATGGCAAATGAGACCAGGAGATGGTCTGTGATTTGAACCAGACTGTGTCCAGGGTTCCCTGGAGCTCCCCAATCTTTTAAGAACATGAACATTTTAACGGTCTTTCCCAAAATGGAAGACTGCAGCTGAGATTCAAAGGGATGCTATTTCTGTTATCTAGAACTCAGTAACAGAAAAGAGATCTGGCTGAGGACCTCTTCCCTGTAGCCTGCAGGCTCTGCTAGGATGTATTTTCAATAAATCAGACTGAATACATGCCACCCCACGCCTTGCACAGGCATTGCCATGTTTTCTCTTGGACACGGTCTTACTTTTTTGTCTTCTCCTGCTTTTTCCCCAGGGAATCCAAACATTCCGAAACCTCGCCGGATCCTGCGGTCCTCCTGGGGCAGCAATCCCAACTTCCGCGGATCCTACTCTTACACCCAAGTCGGGTCTAGTGGGGCTGATGTAGAGAAACTCGCTAAACCACTGCCTTACGCTGAAAGCTCCAAAACGACGGTGAGTATGGCCCAAATCGGCCCTCTGGCAATAAGGCTGATGTGACGCTGGGTAGTGGGTTTTCTGGGCGGGAGGTCGAAAGAGAATCTCGTGTTGGGCCTCCAGTAGTGCTTTTTCCAGGTTTTTTGTACATACCTCTCTGGATAAGTGATGTATGGCTCCAAGCAGCTGCCCAGTCCGTTTCCTCCGCCCAGAGCCTGACCCCACCACGTAATTTTATTCAGCGCAGAAATCTATTAAAAAAAGAAGAGCAGAAGCTTTAGGAATCCTTCGCTGTAGTTCTGGGGGAAGAGAGGTACCTGAAATTCCTGCCTCAGAACTGAGTTAGCAGTAATTTTAGCAAGCACCGAACTATTGATGGAAGATAAGACATAATAAGCAAAATAAACCCTTAATGCTTAGAAGGCTGAAGTATAATTTGGGGGAGCAAAAAGAGGAGTTGACAGAGATGGAACTCGGTGACCTGTGCAGATGTTGTGTGAGGTTGGAGCTCGTATCTGGCCCTGTGACGCTGCCCCAGCCCTGCAAACAGCCCCGCGCAGGCATAGCGCCGAGGACGAGCTTGCCCTGCGCAGCCGTGCGCTGTGCCTGTCCCCGCGGGCCTCCGCATCGGGATTTCGAGAACCGGCACCCCAAAAACACTGGCGTCGGCTCCCGGGGGCGTGGGAGGGCGCAGAAAGTTTTGTCTCCTTTTACCCCCTTGGCAGTGCTGGGTGAACAGTTGGACTTGATGATCGTACCCCTCGCGTCTGCTTTCCAGTGAGCCCTGCTGAGCTTTTCTGCTTTTCTCGTCCTCTCCAGCCGATGCAGGTGTTGTTTTCAGGGGAGGCCACTCACAGGAAATATTATTCCACTACCCACGGTGCTGTGCTTTCCGGGCAGAGAGAGGCCGCTCACCTCATCGAGATGTACCAGGACCTCCTGCAGTGCCAGAGCTGAAAGGCCCCGCGTTTTGCCAACGCCACCAACACCCAATTCCTTGTACAGGTGTGTGTGGAGGAGTTCTTTTTTTATTTCAGTTCACAGTAGAACAGCCTTTATCTTTTTCTATTAAATAAAAAGAAGAAAAGCCCTAACTGTTCAAAAAGTTAGTCGCCAATAGCTTCATTTCCGTGTGCTGTATTGTTAACAGGGAAGGGTGCTCCTTTGTCTGGTAAACTGTTTCTTTGTCATTTGGATTCTAACTTCACTTTTGGTGCCTATCATATTTTTTTTTTCTTTCTGTATTGTAAGTGCCTTCTATACTAAAATAAATGTAATAAAAAGACTGGGTGCTTTGGTACTTTCTGGACTCTTCACTCAGTAACTTGCAACTCTTCAACGTTATAAAAATAGGGTTTTTCTCTCTCCCTACAAAATTTGGAGCAGGAGGAATCACAGAATCACAGCATGGTGGGGGGTTGGAAGGGACCTCTGTGGGTCAC
>Ga0181612_143309_pt1 | contig 18573 bp, 6 predicted proteins | sample HoacroProtozoa21_FD_119630 | JGI IMG/M metagenome (GOLD analysis project Ga0181612, IMG submission 119630) | Hoatzin crop microbial communities from Cojedes, Venezuel. Combined Assembly of Gp0051906, Gp0051904, Gp0051908
GATGGAGGTGAGGCTGACCGGCCTGTAGTTTCTTGGGTCCTCCTTCTTGCCCTTTTTGAAGATTGGAGTGACATTGGCTTTTCTCCAGTCCTCGGGCACCTCTCCTGTCCTCCAGGACCTCTCAAAGATGATGGAGAGTGGCTCAGCAACAACATCTGCCAGCTCCCTCAGCACTCGTGGGTGCATTCCATCGGGGCCATTATCAATCATATTTAATATCACTATCTATTTATATGGGAGCAATGGCCTGTCAGTACTTTGCAGTGTAGATGTTTCAATTCTGATGACTATGGAAAACATTAAACAAATAGTATAGCAAGAAATGAAATCAAACTACAAGGAAAGAAGATGATCTGTGATATATTATATGACCTACCACGACACATGTCCTGTGAACACAGAGGATACCTTTTACACACAGGGCACATATAAGTCCATTTTAGACAACAGAATTTATCCTTAGTATAGAACAGTGCATGGACTATCAATTTCTGTTCGTGTTCTACTATAATTGGGAGATAATTTAAACTTCGTTTCTCCAGCAAACCCCATGTAACTATACTTATTTGTTTACAAAATATACTGATAACGAAATTGCAAAACAAAAAGTGAGTCTATTATTTTAGAGTAGGCTGTTTGGAGTCCTTGGAAATAACTTAAGTCCTCTAATATGTTTGGAGAAGGGGAAGAAGGAAGAGAGGTCAAACCAGCCTAGAATATTAGTTTTCTCTTCCAGGAAATAAACTAAAGCTAATTGTTTTTAAGCTCTTCAGTATTATGTCTTTAAGCACTGTGTCTTTAATTATTGCAGTGTCCACTTGAAAACTGCTTCCTAACTGAATTGCCTGACCTTTTTATGGTAGATCTGTTTAATTTTTTTTTTTCCTTTATTTTTTATCTTCTGCTGCGATGCAGATAGATACAGCTGGGAAACTCCATCCTTGGTGGGATTCATTTGTAGTCAAAATACAGGGTAGCTGGATCAGTAAACATGTGAGAATGTGACTATAGGCCTTATGAGTTGCAACTGCAAAACTGCTAGGCTTTTATGATCTGTAACTACTGATGACTTTTGCAAGTAAGATGATCTAGCGGACTTGTACGTGTCAAAACAGCAAATTACCAGTCAGCAACAAAACAATAAATACAATAAAGGAGTGGCCAGGATAAAAGTTACCTAGCTAACCTTCACAAGCATTTGCTTTTGCTGCAGACCTCACCCACAAAAGCTGTCAAGGAACACACTGTTCTGCAGCATTTCAGAATGTACGGTTGAATCAAAATGCATAAGCACCTAGCAGGCTGACAGTCCAGAGGAAGACATCTTCTACAATGCCATGCTTTGACATCACTATCAGCAGTAATACCCAACTTCTGAATTGCATTTAAAACCAATAGTGCCTTCAACTTTTCTACCATTATCCTAAGACAATACATTGAAACACCAGTCAATTTGTAATCAGAACATATATCAGAAAAATCTGCTATGCATAGCATGACACCAAAGGCCTGAATTTGCTGCTATTTACACTCAACAGAAACATAGTCTCATTCGTTCTGAACCTTTCCCTAAATATGGTTGCTGGCATGCACATCAGAGGCTGTCTGTGTACAGATGGATTAAGAACAATGAGTCAGCCTTTCTGCTTTAATAAAAAAAGAAACAAACTTGTAAAAACATTCAAGCGATTTTTAGTAAATCAGACAAGGTTATACAAATAAAATACAATAGCCCTGTGATTTCACTAAAGCCAATTACATCTAAATAACCACAATACAGAGGTGCAAACTGTTCTTTGCCAGTTACTCATTAACTAATCTTCATTAATCATAAAAAATGTTTTTACATAATTCTTGATTCTATAACTGCAATCTCCCAATCAGTGTTCTGCTCACGCGGCCTTGGTCCAGCTACTATACCTTCCTTCCTTGCTAAGACATTTTGCAATAGCAGCTGAACAGTGGGCGTTACAGAAAGAGGTTCTAGGCTTACACTACAGATAAAATCTATTCCAGATGAATCTCAAGGCTTCAGGATTTTTTTGTATTTTAAATTTTATAACAAGAGATGTGAAAAGTTTTCACTTATCAACAATCAAAAGATATTTTACATACTTTTCATCAGAACATTTACAGCAGTTCATTACCTGTGGGCATGTATTTTATAATACATTCCACGATAAGTACAAAATGAAAACAAATGGAAAAGCAACTAAATTATTTCATTCGTTGCAAGGACTGACAAACAAAACTGAGCAAAAGCAAAATCAAACTTTTCATAAAGATTTTCCCCACTTTTCAGATACAATTCAAAGTCCTGTACATCATATCCCAGAATAAATGGAAAAAAACATTAATATTAAATATGCAGGAATCAAAACTCCATTAATCCTGTAACTGCAATACCATTGTATCTATAGCAGCTAGCATTCCAACTTTGTGCTAGGTTTTATTCCTTTCAGTCACATGATACTATTCAAACCTCTTTATATGCAATGGAATAAATATTTCTGAGAGACACAATAAAAAATGTAAGGGAATGCATACTCATTAAAATAATTAAAAGAAAACCAGGAGTAAAATCTGCACATACTAACTGTCTGCATGCAAATAACAAATGTGTTCAGTGCTCATGCTGTGGATGCCGTTCTTATCTTTGTCTAGATCCTGCTCATTGTAATGCTTTTGCAGTTGTATCTGTCTATGAAAATAATTGTTAAAAATTACAGAAGATATAGCCTAGCAGGTGACGTAACTGGTAATTTCTTTGGTTTAGGATGAAAAAAAAAAATATATCCAGGAAAATTTGTGTGTCTTACTTCTTACTCGTTCTAGACCTAAATGCATTAAATTGAGGCAGGTACAAGGATATAATCAGGCCAGGTTCCAATTTCTCTGCAGAAACATCTAAAAGGAAAAATGAAATGGAAAGAATAATTCTAGGAGTATGTCAGATATTCCTTTCTCAGCCTCGTGCTCCCCTACTCAGGTAGCAGAAGTGGCTTCAGCCCAAGAAAAGCCTAGATCTCAAGAGAGCTGCTGAAGACAATCGGCATCAGAAACTTCACACATCTGACTTAACTTCCTTGCAGCTTCTCAGAAAAGTCTTTCAAGTCACTAACACCCATGACTGCTGGAAAATCATCCTCTCCCAAAGGGCAGGAAGGTTTACACATCATAGAGGGTAAAATTCTCCAACTCCGACATCCATGATGGAAGCAGCTTGGTAAGGCATGATCAGGCAGACTTGGGGCAGGGCTAAGGAACTGCATGGCAACACCATAAAGTCAGGCTGGTCAGTGATTCACTGCCAGCTGTTATACTAATATGAAGAAGTATAACCTCGCTTGTGTCATTCCCACTCTTTTTTGCTTGTCCATGGAGTTATACTGTGTAGTTGAGTACAGAATCTGAACCAGCAAAAACCAGTCATTTATTCCAAGAAACCTGCCTTGCTGTTTAGAAAAGATCCAGATAAAAATTAAGATTCAAGCCTAATGAGAAACATTCTGATTGACAATGGAAATAGTCCTACAATGCTGTGCTAAATCGATGTGTGTCAGTAACTTGTCTATACACTGAGCTCAACAGTCATTTCTGTAATCATGTAGTCGAAATTTTGTTCTGTTAGATAAGTGAAAGGCCAGACTATGTCCATGAAGGATAATTAATTTATTAAGATTTTTACCCATGTTTTTCAGAGTAGAACTTGACTCATCAACATAATCAATTTGCATCAGTCACTAATCACTTTGCATCAACACTTTTAATGAGGTTACATTAAAGTATATTTCAAGTGGTGATTTAAATAACACTGCGAGACACAGCTTTCCTTAGAGCTATTATGGCAACTGTGATAGGCAGGTGAAATGTATTCCTCAAATCCAATATCTGAAGTCTAAAAAACTTAAAAGTGATCTTTTCCCCAAAACAGACACATTCTTCTTTCTCAAAAGCAGGAATGCCAGATGCTCAGCCTCAAAAGCTGCTTAAATTATATGGCCCTTTTCTTGAGTGACCACAGCTTTTTGCAGACTGCTCTTAACCTTGCAGATAGGCATAGATAACATGATGCTTATCTTACAGGCAGGAGGTTTGGCAAGCTGCTTTTCAGAGTCCAAAACAAACAGTCCTCTGTGGATTGGCCATCAGGACACTGTGGATTATCAAGTTAGTTTGGCCCCTCCCCGTGTCCCAGTATATCAAGGTTTAAGCTTCATTGACTCCAGTATAGCGACCTTAATCAAGATTTTTCATGCCTCAGAGAACAGTACAGCTGCTAAACTTTCTTTAATAAGTATTTTATATCTGGAGAAGCTGAACAGGAATTAGCTGAAAAGAGATGACTGACTTCTGGCCTTATTAAGCGCCAATATATTATAGCTCAATCTGTAACATTTTTTTGCTCTAACATGAAAGAGGAACGTTGGTTTAAGTGATTTAGCTAAGTCATCGATTCTGTTCCAGTCATTCCCTGCATTTTCTCTTGCAGTATGGGTTTGCTTCAAATTCAGGAACCCAAATGCACTGTGATAAGTCTCAGAAGAAAGTTCCACATGTCTAATTTCCCATCAAATAAAGCAGATGCAGTCATCTTCCCAGGATTTACTGGCAAGATGGTCTTTATAAAGCTCATCTTGAGAATTCATAGCTTTTTTATTTTAAATGAAGTTAATTTCCCATTACCTTATCCCGTGTTGGCAATGTTAATAGAATGTTCTGTTGAAGAAGACACAGGCATAAGGCAGATCGTGAAAAGTGGCTGCACTCTGGAATTTCAGTGAAGTGGCACTGAAGATTCTTCAACGGAATGTATTTTGCCTTTGCAGACCAGTTTTATTGCAGTAGATTAATAAAATTCTCTTCTTAAAGATCAAATACTTTTTTTGAAGGGGCATGTGACTGGTCTTACTACAAAATTCTTAAAAGAATGAGCATATAGTAAGCATGACTCAGCATTTAGGTAACACTATGCACATACTGTGCAATATGTTGGCTGTCCAATTACCCTGTCTTGCCACATCCATTTCCATAGCATTACACAATTAATGTTTTTCAAAAAAATGCTAGTTTTTTATTCTAGCTAAAGCTTTCAGATACACATACCTAAATGTCACCTAGGGTGTGATCAATAGCTGTACTTGCAGTTCAGCAGTGCGTATGTTTCTGTCAGACTCGGCAATGAACCATTGTCATGAGATGGCTCCATGGGCACTCTGCTCCTGAAAACACTATTATTACTACTATTGTTGCTAATAATGTAAATTCCTATGGTATAGAATCCAGGAGTGACACTCATGCAACAGGATACTGTTACACTATACCTTAGACTAAAGCTGTAGAAAGTCAAGTTTCAGACTGAAACACCTTGAATGAAAGTAAATATTTAATCCTAAGCACTTACAGCATATGATGGAATATTTTGATTTTTTGGAAAAGCTGAGCACCAGCAAATGTTTTAATTACTTTCTGTCTCCTTATCTTACCCCCACTTAATATAAAAAAAAAAAAAATTAAAAATTTTTCTGGTGAAGAGCTTTGTGGGAACATTCTTATTGTAAATGGAGCCCCTTCTTGATGAGATATGATATACAATGAATAATCATAGACCTGTTGAAGGTTACGAAAAAAGAGAATGACAACCAAAGAGATAAAAATAATCTTCAATCTGAAGCTACAGCAAATTCTTACGAACCTGAAGGACAGACATTCATCCAAGGATATCCAAGGAAAATTTCACTCTCTGACAACAACAGTAAGACATGAGAACTGATAATAATTTATAACTTCATCCTTTCTGACTTTAACCAATTCTTAGCTAGTGTTTTGGAGAACTAAAACACCTTATAGCTTCTTAGATACAGTACTGTGTCTTTGAGTGATCTGAAGCATAACTGCTTCAAACTGGAAGCTGTTGCGTGCTGTGCCAGCCCTTGAAGAACCTAATGGGATTTCAGTTCCTGTCCTACCTGTCTCTGCAGATGTTGCATAGCATACCTCTTAGAATAGTTCAAGAAAATGACCTCTGTTATTCCTCCCACTAGCCAGGACAATGAGTAGCCCCTGCTGAGGTAGAACAGAAAAAGTAATTCTCTTTCAGAATGGGACATTTCCACTCAAGTTAAGGATGGGCCATGTGATAAGGTTATGCAGAGGAGGCACATTCATGTGTTAGATCTTGAGACAGCTATATTCAAACACCTGATCCCTGATGGAGGAGCACTGCCAAGCATTTCTCTTGTTAGCTTAAAGTTGCTCCAAGTTCTCATCTTTTGGCCTTTGAGATTAGGACCCTGTAGGACGTACGCTCCACAACAGCAGCAGTGCATTACCTCCTCTTCACCTTCCCCTTTCTCCTTTTCCTATGCAAAGACAGGCCAGGGATCAAGCTAAACAAATTACTTCCAGCTGGCACCCAGGATAAGGTAAAAAATCAAACCATTGTACAGCTAACGTGGGCTTTGCAGACTCAGTAGTCTGGAACTGTGGAACTATGAAGAGGAGTTAGAATACCTTGAATAGATATGATTGTCTGTATGTACATCTCCTTTCTGTTTCATGTATGAAAGATTGTTGCTCATCTCATCTCTGCTGATCTTACAGGAGTAGAAGGGATCCCTTGAAATGCATGCAAGTGCATGATGACATGCTGTTCAGAAGAAACTCAACACCAAGACCTAGAACCTAATCACATCTCTGTTTCTCTACAGAATTATAACTCCTCCTGTATCATAGTCAGTCTTACTGTTTCCCTAGTAACTGGCTCAAAACTTCCATTCAGGCCACAAAGTTAAAAATCTTACAAAATCTGCCTATAATGAAAATGTATAAATCTTTCTCTTGCAAACTGCTCATTAAGACTATTCCCACTGTTAGCAGGATCTACTGTTGGTGAATATTGGGTCAGAAAGCTAATTACGTTACAGACCTTTTATTGTACATAATGATTACTAAGAGTTTGCAAATGAGAGCAAAAATATTTTATTCTTTATTCAACATGAAATCACCTTAATTGATATTCCTGGAAAATTAATAAAATGTCTCCGAGACAGACTATCTCTGCGGCCAGGCTTCCATAATGTGTCTGCTTTATCTGCTGACCTGTGCAGAAATGTATTAGAGAATAATACTTCTGCTTTCAGTGCTGCATTTACTGTAAATTTGTATTCTTCCAAGAAAAATCTGACAGACAAATTTAGCATCTCAGATCTGACTTCAGCCAGGGCACTTAGCTATTATTGGTTCCACTAATTTTTTTTGAAAGAAGACCTAGCAGTTGAATTTGATGCCAGGGCTGAAGACACAGACAGGACCTATGCAAGATGCTGGAAAAGCAGGGAAAAGATTTCCTTCCCTTAATTTGCAGATCCCTACCAGCCATCCCTAGTTCTGAGCTCACAACAGAGGCAGTACCCAAGAGGTTCCTTCCATACCAGGGTTCCTCTTTCCATAAATCACAGTGTCATCACATGCAGGCAACAGTACTTACTCTCCTGTACAAAGCTTAATTTGGTGTTGTCAGATTTATCCAGTTCCGCCCGACAAACAGCATCGCAATTATCCTGTATTTTATTACACACCACAAATACTCAAACTAGTTCAAATTCTTGGCTATCCTTGGTGATGATGGCACAGGCTTCACTACAAGTCACAGAATAAATGGCATAGTTGAGAGGACCCTTCACAAGGGTGCCAGGGAAGGAAAAAGTAGAATATGCTGTTCTCAGACTTTAAAACTTTATGTAGATTTTCTTAGCAAAACATTCATTTCTTGCTCTGCTTTATCCTGTTTTCTTATGATCCTACTTTTCTCTCCTGTGAAAGTCTATTCTGTCCTACCAAAGAAGCAGCAGTCAAGAACATCTACATCCACACAGCTGAGGAAGCAGATTTACATTCAAGGCACTATAAACACAAAAGTGAAAAGTCACTGTGTTTCTAAGACAGCAGAATGGCTGGTAACTTAAAAAAGTTAAGGAGGATTAAATGTGGGAGACTGGAGCTACTGTCTGAATCGAGAAAGTATCTCCCATCACCATCCTATCCACTCCTATATTATTGATAATTGTTTTTAGATTCAGAGAACAACCTTCTTTGCTAACTTTCAAATAACTACTGAATAAGATAATCAGCAGCCAGTAACAACATACAGATTCTAGAATAAGGCACTGACAGTGGAAAAGGAAGTCAAGCACAACTGCTGCACCATCCTTTGTACCCTTACCTTTACAAAATCTGGAAATGTTAGTTATTTGCTACTCTGCCATGTAATGGCTGTATTGATGAGTCAAAAACATTTTTGCTAATATGTCATTCATTTTCACGCACTGAAAATGCAAAACAGAGCCAAAATAAAAGAACAATTGGAAAACAGTTAATGAGCAATAAACTCCTCTTACTTTACTACAAAATTCTTGAAAAGTTGTCCTTGCTCACTAATCTAGACAGATACATATGCACAATGACACACACAAGTTCAGTCTGTGTTTGCATGTTTGCAGATCAGTTCAATACTACATGATCTTTATCAGCGATATTACGAAATGTCTTTGCAGACTTGTCTGTGACACACTCCGGAAGCTGCTGAAATAGGTTTCTGGTTGCCACTAGGCTTATCTTTTATCTTTTACCTCTGACTAACAGAGCAGAAGGTCTATTGTTGGCATTTTTCACAGTTTGATTTTTTGAAGTACCATTTTGGACAGCAAAGATATAAAGCAAATTCATCTGTCTTTTTCACTCCTCTAAAATAACTGCACTCTCTCCTTGGAGGTTATCTGAAAGCTTGAAATTGAAATAAAGCATATCTCAGGAGAAAACATAAACTGTACAATAAAATACACATACCAAGGGATTTGAGCATCCTCACTCTAATGCACTATTCAAAGAAATTGAAATGAAAAATCTTTTAACTCTTCTTCACCTACCTGCACTAATAAATGCTACACATGCATCAATACCCACATATCATGAAACTTTCTTTCAGGTGCACCATCAGGTAAGTAAATGTTTCTCTTCCTAAGTGAAGAACTGATTTCAGAGAAGAAATCCAGCTCCAGCACCTTTAAGCTAGGGGAAGTTGTTACCAACTGGAGGGAGCACAGGAGCAGGGCCTCACAGGACTCCACAAGGGCACAGAGCCCAGCGGGGCCCTGCTCCAGATGCCCAGCTCCACGCAGAGCTGCCATTGCACCTTGGCCAGGTCTGCAGTGAACAAGCAGCCAGCTGTGGGTGAGCACCACCTCCGGGTACTTTACAGCGTTCCCCAGACCTTAGTGTGTCAGGAAAGTGCTACAACATAAAGTGATCTCTCATGAGCAAACACTGACAAAATATTTAATGTTTCAAATGCCTCACAAAACTTCAATCCATTTCACAAATCGCTTTCAATTTCTGCCAGCATTTTGCTGTATTTTCACCATCTTACAGCAAGAGCAAAATCTTATGATTCATGCTCCACTTGAATGAGAAACACTGAGTATTAAGCGGAAGATAACCTCTTTTCCTGGGAAGGCACCTGTGATTTCGTTTTGAACAAAGAGTTTTCTAACAATTAAATAAACTTCTGGAAAAAGCGCAGCAAGTCCATACACACCCCTGAATTTTAATGTAACAGAAAGCCAAACCACAAAATCACTTTTTCATAGTTCAGAAATATTAAATTGGATACAAAGAATATAATACAATATGTATATATTTTCTTTTCCAAGACTTCCACAAATATTACAGGCAAATATTCAATTAAGCCAAATCAAAGAACTAAATATTCGACCATTTAATCAGTCAATTGATTTTCAGAGGTGTAGGGCAGTTTGTAGCTTGTGCTGCCCAATTGTAAGTTTTTTCTGTCTACAGTAAGATGTAGTTCTGACTCTATCAGTTCATTATGCTGTAAACCAGAGAAAGAAGAAATAGAGGAGCTCAGCAGGAGAAGTGAACGTTATCCAGGTTGACAGGAATGTTCAATGACTTTTCTCTCAACATCCTGTTCAAGACCACATCATTTTAGTAATAGGAGTGAAATAAATTCTACACATTTTGTTCTTTAAGTGAAATGATACCATTTCATCTTCCTAAAGATGCTTCAAAGAGAAAGGAAAGAATAGTTGCCAAAAGCTCTTAATTCTGAAAGACCCTTTAGGAAAGATAAAAAACCTACACATCCAAGTTCTTGTCATTTATCATCATAAGTTCTGTCAAGAAAAGAACAAACTGTTCAGTTATATTGCATAACTTTACAATACAGAACGCATGAAAATTAATTCATGGAATAAACCTCTTGGCAACTGCTTTCTAGTTAAGTACATCTAGTATATTTTCAGATTGGTGATCTTGTTTTGTAGGTAATTACATTTTAAAGTTGTACTTTTTCTCAATATAGCTTCTAAATGTCTCTTTTTTAATTGATCAGTACATAAAACCATGCTGCTTAGTTCTTCTGATAAAAATTTTGATCTATATTTAATTATTTTCATTGCTCTTAACTAGAAGTGCCCATATTCTGAAGTTTCATACCAGCTTTCACTATGGCTGTCACTCAGATTCTGCTGGGCCTTTTGTTAACATCTACAGCAAATCAAATTAGATGGTCAGATTATTCCTTTATTCCTGCAGAAGAGCAGTGGGTTTTCTTTTCCGTGATGCCAGAGACATGTCTTAAAGCTGTGATACTCCCTAACTGGGGCAATTTAGAGCTGAAACCCAGACAAGACATAAGTCTGTATTCACATCGCGACCCAAGAAACACAACACAGAACAATAAAGTTGTGACAGGCCACAGTTGAACACATTTTAAGTTTTTTTGGAACAAGTATTCTTCCCTGTGCTAAACAGCAAGAAAATGAAATGCTAAGCAGAAAATACGTTGTCTCCTCATTTGTTACCAGAAACATCGGATAGAAAATACAAACACACTACCATATGCAAAAAATACCCTTCTAAGGCCTGAGCATATTAAAACACCAGACATCATACAGGTCTGTACAGCAAAACAGCCTTGCATTCCTGTGGGACTATGGAGGGGCTCCTGGCTGTGCTGGCTGAGAGACTGACCCCTCTTGTGCCTCTTCATCTCCATTTGAGATCACTGTTCCTAACCTCTATGTCAATCACTTAAAGAAACAAAGAATAAGTTTGTGAACTTTAAAGATGTGTTGTTTACTGAATAAATACATAACTAGAGATAATGGAGGTGTACTCGTCGTCTTTGACTAAAAATTCAAACAGCTATCATGATCTCTAGTCACGAGTGAAGATAACTGAAATTTCTGGACACAGGAAAACATGTAGAATATAAGATATGACTTGAAATCTTATCTCGCTTCCACTGATGTGCAAGGATGCCCACTGACTTTAACAAGAGTAGGTTAGGATCGTAAAAGTCTCTTTTTTAAGACATGAGTGTTCACCCTACATTTCACAGGCTGAATATAGCCCCATTACAATGCTGTTTCAACAGCCCACGATGTTTAGTGACAACACCAGGCAAGAAAGTGAGTCGTTATCAAGAAAAAAAATCCTACAGCCCACTTCCTTTGTACTCCCTTTAAGCCCCAGGTAAAAAAAGTGGCCATGACATAGGCGGATGATGGGTGCCATTTGGGAGATGTCAGACCAGTTGATGGTCTGATCATGCAGTAATGAAAAAACAAGGAATATAGCTCTTCTCATCCCTAGAATAAGACAGGTCACCTGTCAAGATGGATAGGAGTGGGTATTTAGTTCAGAACAAGCTGCAAAGAAATCTAGAAATATTTTATTCAAGCAAAGTCCCTAATTATCTTTCCATGATACCAGGTGTCACGAAATAGGGACAAAAGTGCTGCTGAAGGCAGCACCAGAAGATTTCTACTTCCCAAAATTTACTGCATCCCTAAAGAAATACAAGTGTAACTATGGAATAGATGGGTGTTAGTCATAATTGATCTACAGCAGCAAACACAAGGAAGTTCCTGCTTCAAATGTGTTTTTTCATTAAAGATTTGAACATTTCCTAGTACTAAGAACTACAGCTCGATCCAGTTTCTTCTTTTCAGTTCTCCAGTGGCATATGTTAGTAACATCAACCTCAAAATTATCCCTTATTAGTTGGTTTTGACCCTTTTCATTATCTCTTCTCTGCTTTTTTAGAAGCCTCATTTTAAATTACTAATCTCACTGAAAGCCTTGATCTTGCAGAGTTCTCCTGTCTCAAGGCTTTCCCTTAGTGCACCCATTTTCTCTCTAATGAAGATTTCAATCATGTCACTGTTTGCTTTACTGTCAACCACTTTGACTAGCTGTAAGCATAAAGAACTCTCTGAACCTCAGAGGAAGCAACTGTAAACGTGTCAGGGTTAATGGTCTTACGGGCTGGTGATTTCACTCCATGCTCTCTCAAAGGCAGCAGCAGAGTCCTGCAGCCTGACCTCCATAGCCACACTGCCTGCCAGGGAGTGAGTGGGCGGGAAGGAGGAGGTATGGCCAAGGGAGCCAGGCACGCTCCTGTGTTTTCAGTAAACACCGCCTGGAAAATTGGCCTGCTTTACAGTACAGATTAGAGACTAAGATAGATAGCAGCTGGCTGTGATGGAGAAGCCCTCTGAGGGGAACTGCAGGGTTTACTTGAGGAAGAATGTGCCAGGGAATCAGGTAGCAGCTGGTGCAGAGAGATGTAAAGCAACATTGGTCTTGGTGTGGTAGCTGAAGGTTGCAGTACCAGTAGAGAATTAAATTAATGACATCCTCTTCTACCACCACAGCTGTGCAGCTGCTCACTCACTGCACAAACCTTCCTTGCTGCTTTCCTACACAGCTGATCATGCTTCTGAGCCTCATTTGACACAGTTTCAGCTCCCTCCCTAAAAATGATTTGTGAGGGCATACTTGCTATAGCAACTGCAGCTCGTCTAGGTGAATCCATACTAACACAGGCACTATTAGTGGTGTATTTGAAAGCAGTCCCCAGATGTTTGGTATTCCACGGTGCTGTGGCTACATTGCTAAGAGTGTCGGAACTAGCTAGTTCAAAGACAGCTGGAAAAGTCTGCACAAACTGCAGCATGTAATATCTCCTGCTTCCACTACGAAAACAGCCTGGCCCAAACCAGCTTGTCTCCAAAGAACAGCAATATGAAATACATTTCCAGGCACAACACTGAAAAGGCAGTGCAAGTCTCAAGCTGCCTTTCTACTGAAGAGACGACCCAGCCTAACTGGAGGTGTGGGTGCCAATGACACTACCAGTAGAGCACGGTACTGTTACCAGGCCTGCACGGCATGTCCTCCTGGTGGAGCATGATCTCAGAGGACCTGATCAATTGCTGGCTTAAACCTAGATTTATTATGTGACTTTGGTCATTTAAGGCACGTATTTTCTTAGTGCATCATCTGCGAAATTAGACTGTATTGTATAGGAGTGTTGAGAGGATAAAATTAATTAATGATTCTGAGATATTCAACTGGAGTGGTGGTGCAGTGGACCATCTAGTTAGACAGCGATTAAAAGATGCATGAATCAGGGTCTTTTCCAGCAATTTCCAATTCATACTTTTTACTTACTTTACTTAGTTTAAACCTTTTAAAAGTTACAGTCTTTCAAATCTGAAAGTAACAAATGCTGTGATTCACACATTTACTCTTTTCTTTCCTTACCTGACTTTTCTCATTAATGTGCCATCAAGTATCATGATATTTTTAATTAATTACTTGCTTAATTCAGCCACAGATTCAGTGTTGTCCTTCTGAAGACAGTTATTGAAAGCATTTCAGGAAATCCTGGCATATAGTTTTGCCACCTTTTTTCCTTTCTTTATTTATTTTTTAAGTTCTGGGCCTTAAAAAAAACACCTATGAGTAACGAATTATGCTTTCAGTAAGTAGCAGAAATGCAACCATAGCATAGTTCTCACTGTATGGAACTAGCCACTGCATACACATATAACCGCTTTTGGATTTGCGGGATTACGGCTACACTTCTGTAGGGCATTATTACCTATCATAGAATCACAGAACCATTTAGGTTGGAAAAGAGCCTTAAGATCATGGAGACCAATTGTTAACCTAACACTACCAAGTCCACCGCTAAACCATGTCCCTAAGCGCCACGTCTATAGCTCTTTTGAGTCTATTTTATAACTACAGAATAAGACTGTGTCTTCACTGAGGAAATAAAGATTTCTGGATGGAATCTCCTATGTTTAATCAGTCAGGTATCCAACAAGTTTATACATTAAACATCCATAATGTTTTGTGCAGGAAAGAAATGTGAATGTGAAGATTTGTTTGCCTGGTTTGAGAATGAAGCTTTGGAAAGCATACAAAACTAGCTGAGCAAATACCATCACTATCTATGGAGTGGAAAACCCAGTAATTCCTAGGATACTTAGGCACATTGGGGTATACAGTGTCACAAAGGATTATGACTTTCTTTTTTCTGAATTCATAAAGACTTCACATTTCACTGCAAAGAAAGGTCTGTTCACAGTTTGATTTTAAAGGAAATATCCTTGAGCTTGCCCTAATCCTGCCAAGGAGACTCAGTACAATAAGTTTCAGATTCACATCACTTGATAGGATAGCAGCTTAACTGGTTCAGAAAGAGGAATCAATGGGAGATACAGTCTCCAGTGGACTTATGGATCAAGTCCTCTGCTACTCTAAACAGACAGGCTTTAGTGCTTTACTTGCAAATACGATCCTTCTGCTCCTGATGAAGACACTGCATGCTTGTGAGAGAGGTAGATGTAAGAGCCCATTTCCCCCAATATTTCATTTCTTTATATTGCTGTTTTTCCCAGAAAGCTTTTTATCATTTCTTACATGAAATGCTGGATTGAATCTATATCTGAGATGTCTCATTTTCCTTAATGCACATAGTTAACTGAAATATTAAACACAGAAAGTTCAAATCTCCTATTATTTAGAATCTAAATTAACATAATTACCATAATTCAGACAACTGCTTTTTTCAGTCTGTTACTTCTCATCTTTTCCTGAAGGCAGGTTCATTATCTGCAGGCCAGCTTTTATCTTTCAGTGAGAGAATTATTGACATTTCTACCATTAATGTTCATCAAGACACGTGCATAACCACTTACCTTAATATTACTGATTTCTCCACTGATTGTCTAGGTGACCAGTTTTGTGGCTCATTAGAAAGACCAAGTGTTCATTAAAAAAACTTATCTTAAATATAGTCATCAAAGAAAAGGTGATATAGAAAATGCTGTACTGGCAACATTAAAATAAAATGACAAAAACCTTTGACACAGATTGAAAATCCCAGTGGTCAAAGCCGCGAAACCAAAGACCAAATCTCACTGTTGCCAATATGATATTTACTTATAGTAGGAAAAAACAGGAACAAAAGAGCGCACACAGACATTTTTAAGCTAGTCAAGTGGACACCATTAAGAGAGTTGCAGTACAAGCCTCCTCACTGACTGTGTTCAAGCCCACCTTGACATCTTTCACGGCAATGAGCAGGGGGATACCTATACTATGTCTTTTTCTAGGCTTCCGAGATAAACACAAGTAATTCAAAGCATGAAGTTCTGATGGCTTGCCCTCCAAAGCAGAATAACCATGAAGACGCATTGTATATCACTAGTGCAGCTGCAGCACAATGCCTCTACACCCACAGCCACTGCTTCATCTTACTCTTGAGTAATCAGCTACCTGGAATACTCTTGCAGCTATCAGTACACAGTCTGACAGCTTTTGTCCTTCAGAAGAAATAAAATTCAGTTAAACTCCTCTTTTTTGTTGATAACTCATATCACAGTGTGCAGTCATAAAACCAGCACTATTTTATTCAAATATCATGTCTCAGTTACAGTAGCAGCAATATAAACTTTACTGAATGTTTTATTGCTACATAGCATTCCTTGCAATAAAGGCATCTCAGTCACTCTTTACCCTCATGGAAAAGATTGCTTTCTTGTAAGACCAGTCTGGCAATGAGCATACCTCAGTAAGTTATTTTCTTTAATATAAGAAAGTCTTTTTTATGTTTCACTACATATTTTCTTCCTTATAAAAAGCCTGAGGGACTGCTCAGAGGTCAGGGCAATGCAATACATTGTAGTGCAAAAAGGAGGGGGAGGGGCGAAGCCCCCAAAATATAAAAAAGTGTTTCATTGCAGATCTTGAATTCCTTTATCATCCAAAGAAGTACAGCATAAACACTAGCAGCTGTCTGTTATCACACCTCAGCTCTCCCTTCCATGAAGCCCATAAAAAAGCAACTCATTTCCTAAAACTTTTCTACACTTGCCTTTCCTGGTGAGAACAGCAGTACAAAAGAACATGCTAAAGGGACGAGGATGGATTTGCTGCATTACCACTGTCCCTACCCACCTCCAAGACTTTTGCTGACCACAAGTGCACGCTTCTTGCAAAGAACTCACCATGCTTGCCACTGCTAAACCTTTTGAGTGTTCTCTGGCAAACTTGAGTCTTGGCAATCAGAGGCTCAGAGATGATCAACCCAGGCACCAAAAGTAGCATTCAGACTTTCAAAAAATTTCATCACTGTGCTAGAATTCAGGGCCTTTATTTGGTGCATTTTGCTGCAAGCTGAAAATCCAGACTCCACTATCATCGGCTGCCCACTGTCAAATCTGTCCTTACAGATTTGTTCTCATTAGAAGTCAGAACACAAGCACAAAGTTCAAGTGGGGTCTTTGGGATCTGGATATCTAGTTTCCATTTTTAGGAGTAAAACCATTAAAATATTCTACCTTTATTTTCTTTTCCTCTTTGGTGAGTTTGCGGTATGCCAGGAATGCTAGTTGTTCATTTAATACCATTCATTACTGTATATAGACTGTAATTCTTTCCTCTACCACATTACTACTAAAACTCCTTGGTAAGCTACTAGCAGTACAGAGCAGAACCTTTCTATGGCAAACGGCACTATCAAGAGAAGTGTTGTTTTTCTGCTACAAATGATCAATCTTCCTGGTAGTCACTTTGTTGGTCCACCTAGTATTATGGTTCAGGGACTGTTCATTTCTGAAACTGAAAGAATTTTGCTAAGTGATCTAAAGATCAGCAGCTGTCCTGACTGTTATCCAAGGCAATTTTCCTGTTTGGATTCCTGGAGTAGCCAAAACTCTACCACTTTTTCTGGTGGATCAGAAGTATGTATCTTTAATAAAACTCACTATATATGCAAAGCTGGATTTGAGAGACTTCATCATAAATTACGTTAACTCTGTACTACATTTATAGAGTCCTTTACCCAAGCAGAAAATTGATTGGTCCTTTTCCACTGTAAACAACCAAAACATCAGCTCTCATGATTCCACCACTTATATCAACAGGGTCTACTCAGCAACAGCTGTTCAAATATTTGTTAAATCACTTCACAGCAAATAACAACATGGTGCAGCAGGCAGGTTTCTCATTTCAACTTCACCATAGTAATATTTAACTTGCACTAAAAAAACATATGCTGCATGCACAGGTATTCACAAAAAAATACTTCATCACAATCAACAACATCTTGCAAGTCTCAGAGGACACTGGAAAGTTCCATAGGTAAGTAGTGTAGCATCTAAAAGGCTAAGAGAGATGAATAGATTCATTCATCCTGAAACCTAATTCCTAAGAATGTGCACACAGGAGTCCAAACAATCTGTCTTTACACTTTGGTGACCAGAGACTGGGCCTGATGCTGCATTTATTCATTTATTTTGTATATATTGCAGCAGAACTCACTATTCATTAGAAATACTAGGATTCTGTTGTGATAGACAGCCAGCAAACAGTGAAAAGAATGCCTAGCTCTAACAAGTTAATGTGATAAAACAGAGACATGAAGTGACTTGCTGAAAAAAAAATAATCTATGAAGTCAGGGAGCAAAATTTAAATTTTCTGACTTTTCTGTTAATGCCCGAACCCCTGGACTCTTCTGGCTTCCCAAATGTGCCTTGATCTCCTACAATTACTTAGTATTGCACCCTTGACATTTAGACAAGCAAATTTGAAAATTTTGTCTTAATTACTGAGCTCAGAGTAAGGAGATCTTTCTTTCCCTGCATCTCTTCCTTTCCTACAGGGAGCTTAGCAAGAACTTTATTAATTAAACAAGAAAAGAGATCATCATCTTAACTTGCTGATGCATATTTCTATGCTCTCGCTCCAGGACTCCAGACCATACTATACCTCCTAGAATTTGCCAAGAGTGATGTAATCAGCAGCCAATCCCACTCAAAGCTGAGACTGCAAACACACCTTCTTCCTTCTAGACGCAGTTTTTGGATGGGGTGCTGTAACTATGTAATAATTATTACACACAGGTGAAAGCTGAAGAATCCATGCAGCCTGTTTTCTTGCAAAGCAGTGTTCAGCCTCATTGATAAAGACAGCCTGCTACCGATGCAAGGAAAAAGTACAGATGCCTTCACCTAGCAGGACGGGACTACAGCTCCTTTCTCAGGAGTGTTTTGACTACCCACTCAGTGTCTTTGGAGAGTCCATACCTACTTGTTTCCCCCTTTGGACAATTCCTTCTTCTCCTCATACCCTTACTAGCAAATGACAGAAATTTCTGAATCTTTCTACCTTTCTGTCCTCCTCTCTGAGAA
>Ga0181612_155594_pt1 | contig 18573 bp, 12 predicted proteins | sample HoacroProtozoa21_FD_119630 | JGI IMG/M metagenome (GOLD analysis project Ga0181612, IMG submission 119630) | Hoatzin crop microbial communities from Cojedes, Venezuel. Combined Assembly of Gp0051906, Gp0051904, Gp0051908
AAAAAAAAAAAAAAACAACCCCAAAGCAAAAAAGGCAGTATGTTAAAGTCTGGTGCTGTCCCTAATGTCACTGTGTGTTTGGACCAGAAGAATTCTTTAACATAGGTATGTGTGAATTTGTAACCATACAAATGTTGAAAGGCTAGGATTTAGTACCTGATAGAGAATTAATCTAAAGTTGCAAGAAAACATTGAAATTTGTGATTCCATCTCAAATAGATGAACGCAGAATACGTGCTGCAGGAGCCCACGGAGAGAACTGGGACAGTGAGAGCTGAGCACTGGGATGATGCCAGCCAGCTCCTCAGACAGCAGCATATCTAACACTCTACATAGAACTGCATTCCTTTCCTATTGAAATTCCAGGTACTAATTATTCAGTGGATCTGCTGAAAATTCTGTATTAATAACTTGCCTTTATCTGGAAACCAACTTCTCACAAAAAAAGCATTGCTGTTTGACCAGCTCAAGAGTTGGTTGAAATATACAGGCTAAAAAATGTCAGTGTTAAAACTTGTGGAAACTTGAAATTCACGTGAGTATTGAGATCCTGCAAAAACTTGTGGCTTTTACTTCATATCATGTTAAGTGAGGTTTTTCTTTTAAGTAATGACTTCTGTGTCTGATGGCTAATGCAAATAGCTGTGTTGTAGTTTTGGCCAAGTTTGTCAAAGACCCCAGACTTACTTAGTCTGAAATTTAAACATATGTAAGAAAATTCGGATACTTCTGTAGAGTATTCCTAGAAAAACAGACCTAACAAAGCCAGTATGAAATTTTAGTCCTAAACATATTAGAAGTGCTGCTGGTAGTGCTGCCTGTAATTAAGCTTGCCTCAATTTCCCATTATAAGACCCTGTTTTCAGTGGCATATAACTTTGCCAAATTTTAACTGTTTGGGCTGAAACTTTCCATGCTGAATGTCTGCCTCAGATGAATTGTTTGGAAAGCTTCAACAAAAAATGGTTTCACCATTTCTGGGAATGAAATTAAGAGAAAAATATTTTCTTTTGCCCATGCAAACTTAATTCTGGCATTTCCTAAGTTTTGAGTGCTTGGGTCTGTAGCCTTGATGTTTTTGTATATGTATATTTACATTTCCTTTAGAAAAGGAAAGTTTGTAAAATAATGCCTGCATGGATATGTTTGGATAGCTAGAGAACTTTTAACTCAATATGAAAACTGTAAATAATTTACTTAGGTTGGAAACAATCTGGTTATATTGATTTATTGTTTATCTTTGGGCAAATTGCTTGAGGCCTGATTTCAACAGGCCCATCTTTCGTAAGGGACTGGACTGTGGATGAGTTTTAAGATTGGTCTCCTAATCGAACTTTCACTGCAGTTCTTAGGTACAATATATGGCTAATGCTCTCCTCCTCCACAGTTTGCTGCAAGGCTGAATTAAAGTTCACAGGGCATTTTGGCTGGAGTTGTTGGAATACACCCTGATACCACCCAAATCTGTTTCAGTAGCAGGGGTGGTCTTTAGCTGTTTGAAGTGAGATTGTCTTCTGTACTACCTTCAGATACTGAGACCATCCAGAAAACTATTTTTAGTTGGATCTCTGATTTCTAGAAGCCAAAATTTGACTTGCTATTGCCTAAGTGTCTCGCTTCTCCAGAGGAAGAAGTTAAAGGAATATCCCAAAGCTTGGACTTAAAATAGGAAGGAAAGAGAAACTGTAACAGGCATTCAAAATGCTTTGGAAAAAGATTTTTTTTTTTTTTTCTAGATGCATATAAAACGGAGAGGAGAGGTGAGGTATCAGCCACCATTATTGCGTGTACAATAGTGCAGTTTTGTCCTGCTGGCTGTGAACTCCTTGAACAAGGAGGGATGAACTCTCTTGCTTTTGGAAAATGGTGTAGCTGTTGTTTCTGCTTATCCTGGCTGGAATGATTTCTTTTGCTTGTGCTGCCCCTGCATTGAGCTGCTCCTGTAGCTGTGTGTTTCAGTCCTAGCCCCTGCTCAGGAAGTGTGTCTTTAGCTGGGAATTGGCCTCCAAGAGATTTTGGGATTTAGGGCTTGTAGCAGTATAGCCAGTGCCTTCTGGTCCGGCTCTGACTTTGCTGCGTGCTTTGGTTATACATAGGATCCCTGCCAAGGTGGGCACGACACAAACATGTAAAGCAACATAGTCACTGCCTAAAGTTCAAAATACAAGACTTGATAGGTGGGAGAGGGATGGAGAGTTGCTTGGACAGGCCTTGAATTAGTGTGTGAGCCTTCAGTCGAAAGTAGAGTAGAAGTGTGCACTACTGCTGTGTGTTAAAGGCCGTCTCGGATGAGTGGAAAGGTCGCTTTATCTTTGCGTGACTTTACCTTGTCTCTCCGTGGTCTGAGCTAGCCTAGTGATACGTAGCCAGTTTGGCATGGCTGCATCCCGTGTTGCTCACTGAATGGCTGTTGAATGACAAAAGAGGATGTGAGCCATTATTTGCATGAACTGTGACAACAATGAAATCATGTTCTGTCTCTGCTGCAGGCCCAAGGCAAGACTTTCTTCCTTTCAGAGCTTCTTGTGTACCTGGCTCTAAGTAAAATTAACTCTAAAATAAATGTAGTTTGATCAAAAGAACATGCATTTCTACAAATTACCTTAACTCCCTCCTGAGGCTAATAATGACTGCCCTCAGACAGAATTGGTGTAGTCCTTCCTCTTCTAACGGTGGCCATTTTCCATTAAAACAAGGAAGAAAAAACCCCAAAACTTTCCTTCAGCCTATCAAGGAAGGAATTACCAGAGGACTATAAACTGCATTCCCACTTCAAAGGCTTTTGAGCTAACTTGGATTAGACTCCTGTCTTGAATGCTCTCCTGTGGAAGGCCTCTATCCAGCAGCTAACAAGCTTGGCCCCGCTATGTCTTTGAACTCAGTCCCTCAAAGATGGGAGTGGTGGTGTATACCGAAGGGGAAGTTGTTTGCATAGCATTTCTCTTGAAATGCTGCCTCCATCTCACCCCGTTCCTAAACCACATGTGCATTCTTTCAAATTAAGTTTCAATGGATGTGGTATTTTCCTTTACTTCCTCTCCTGAAGGAGTGTTGACGTGCTATTAAACAGCTGCTTTGTTCTGCTGCAGAGATGGGTGCCCTTTCGGAGTGGCTGAAATAACTCCAGCCAGCCTACAACCTGCATGAAACTATTGGGATTGCTCAGGACCAAGCTTGCAGAGGAGCAGTATGTCTGTGCGGCAGGTGATCTGGAAAGGTACTTTGTTGTGTACGTGCGGTTACATGTCCAACGTGTATCTGTTACTGCTGTCAGGACCCGTCGTGCACTTTTGTTCTCCATTCAACAAAATACTGCAGCAATTCTATACCTCTGCTTACTGAAGTGCAAACTTTTAACTAAAAACCTCTTGTACTGAAGAAGAGCCTTAAGGAATTGGGCTTTCTTCAGAAATGTTTCTTGGAGTGAGTATGATGGGAAAGTCACCTTCATATTAATCGTATGTACCAGTGGTCTGCATACGTAGTAGTCCTTGTTTTTCTTTCCCAGCTGCTTAGTTGGCTTTTTTGACATGCTTTCTGGGTTCAGCACAAGAACAATCTTTCACTCTTACTTCTGTGGTCAGCTGAGTCTGGAATACTGCCATAATGTAAATGATATCTGTAATCTTGATGGGCCACCAATTAATGTCCTGGTTCTGCAGTTGAATCTTTCTAGGAGTGTATCTGTTGATCACACAATGTGGTTTTGGGAAACTGGCTACCAAGAGTTTATTAATAGGGGAGTTCACAATATTCTATCAAGGCAATGATTTAATGTAAATAAAAAGTGTTCCTGTATTAAAATCTAAAGTATTGTCATGTTTTCAGTTTTCTACTGTGCTTAAGTGCTGCTGTGACTTTTTTCACAAACACCATACCACAAATAGCACGAGAAAGAAGGCGCTGCAGAAGTTGGAGATGAGTCAAAGTTGGGCATCATAGGCTGATTTCACCAGAGGACTCTCCAAGAGTGTGTGGAGAATTAATTTCAACATGAATCTGTTTTCATCGTGGTATAATTACTCGGTATTTTTGTAGCTTCATTCAGTTCATAGTTTGTTAATTGTTTTGGATTATGCTCCCAGAAGGGGGGGGGGTGGGGAAACCTAAATTAAAGTATATGAAGAAAAATGTGTTGGGATCTAAAACAAACAAGAAAAATATGAATCAATAAATAAGATTATTCTGCTTATTTAACATAAGATACACCTCAGTTCTCTCTGATGGGAAAACTTTATAAAGGTTTTGAAGAAACTCTTCCCTGCTGTTGTGGTGCAGTGCTGTTGTGAACTTCAGGGTTTCTCCTTGTGTGAAGATACTGCCGGTGGTTTGGAAGGCTGTAGTGGTGAGATCTGGTACGCTTTGATAGAAGTTCTGCTGACCATCTGAGGTCAGGATCTTTCTTTCCGGATGCCTTCAGTTTCTCTTCTCAGTTTCTCAAAAACTGGCACCACTTGGTCTCGGGGAAGCTGTTTTTTCAGGCAGTCACACTCTGCTTCATGAATCCAACTACTTACAGACATTGCCAGAATTCATTGCCATGAGATTGCCAATGTTTGCCAGGTGTTGGCTGATGTAATGTAGACCAGACATATGACAGTACCTGGATTATCTGTCAGGTGGTTTACCACGTTTAATACCACCTACTAAATGGTTTGGTATGTTAGTGATGTGTTCACCAAGGACCTGAGGAGTTCTGCGGTATATACCAGCTGGCTGGCCACGTTTGTGGTGTCCACTGTGTGATACACAGCTTGCAGACGGGTATGGCTTTATTTCTGATGCTTCAGTCTCTGAGGTTACTCACGTGGGATTATACCAGTGATGGGTTTGGTACAGAATGTCTGTAAAGATTGAAGTTCTCGCTAGGTAGGGGATTTTTTCCATTTCAGTAAAGCTAAATAGCTGTTAATTAATCCCTGAACTGGTGTGTCACTTTGTTTTTGAAAGGATTGACTGCCCTTTTAATTGAAGTATTGAACTTGACCTTGGGCCCTGTAAAATGAACTGTGTGTTTTCTGCAATCCCAATTAAATTGCTTCAGCGCTTTGTGCCTCACTTTTTTTCCCCATACACATTAGAGACTCGTAAGACCTTCAGCGCATAGTTTCTGTCATTATGCGTTTGTATAGTGCCAAGTGTGGTGGAGTCCTGGTTGAAGTTACCTTCTTTGGAAGCTGCCCTTGCTTCAAGTATTCAGCCTCCAGCACATGCTTCCTACTGCAGACTCTGGGTGGTTCATCTGGGTGGCGTAGAGAAACGCTATGCACTGTTAGTTATTTGTAAATAATTTCTGTGCCTTACAGAGCTTGTACAGCAATTTAAGACCCTTGTGACCCGTTCTATATAAGAACATAGATGGTTATTGCAGTGTATAAGGATACTAATGGTGACTTTAGTCACACTGAGCCCAGAGGTCACTCCAGTAAACAGGAAAGTGATATGAGACTTGAGTCAACTAGGAGAACAGCAAAACTGTAGTTTTTTTATAGCTATTATACAATATCCAGCCACACATGCTGTAGCTGTGGCCAAAAATACAATCCTTGTGCTTATCTCACAGCTGAATGATACTTAGTGTGGTGCGAAACCTTCAGAGAAATTCATCGTTCTGAATGTGCTAGTTGGGGTCGGTTCATTAGGTTTCAAGATATGCTAGTATACAGCAGAAGGTGCTTATTTAAAACAAGCCTTCCATTAAATGTATACAGAAATATCTAACTTGGGGAATGGCAACATTATTCTGAAGTCTGGTATTCTAGCTGTGGTCCCCTTAAAGAAATGGAGGTGTCCCATCAAGGTGAATGCGAATTGCACACACGTGTCTGACAATGGAAACTTGTTCTGAAGTTTTCTGGGAGCATCTATTCAGTACATGCTGTGGCCTCAAATCAATCTTTTTTCCAGAAGTGAGAAATACTGTTTCATGCTTTAATGTTTCTTTTGTGGTATGTAAAGCTGTGTTTTCAACATTATCATTCTTAAATTCTTGAAAAAGAGCAAACCAGATGAACAGTAGCTTTCAGGACCACTTTTTTTTTTTCCTGAGGGCTTTTTTCTTGACGTTTTTCTTTAACTGAGTTTCTGATACTTACTTTGTTGCAAATGCTGGGTCCTGATTTTTAAGCTTTTTCATAGTCATGTATTTTTAGGCTAGTCATTTCTTGGATACAACTCATTGCAAGTGCAATTCATTAGATGCCCGAGGAATGGATTGCACCTAGAAGTCATGTACTTCAGTCATGCAGGTGATGAAAACTTGGCTGAAACGTAGCCTACCGTGCCATCATTCAGGGGCTGGACAGAAGCCCACCTGCCCCCTCACTGAGCAGCAGATCCTCGTAGAAAACCACGAGGGTCAGAATGTACCTTTGAGCTTTCATTCCCATTGCAAGTGAGAAGTAATGCTTTAGATGTGAAATAAATACATTGCCTGAAGAATAGGACAGAATGCTTCACAATACTTAATTTGTTGCGGGAGAAAAAGCAGAGACTATTGTGGCAATAACTCTTGACTGTACTAATTTCATTTTTCTCAGTCTTCGACTTACTGTTCCTGGGACTGTCTAATACTCTAGCTTGTATGGAGGAAAAAATGTATTGGTTGTGCCAGGGGCAGGAGATGTAGAGTTAAATTTAAAAATGCAGTATCCTCCCTCTCTGTAAAGCTGCTTCTGATACTCTGTCCCAGTTTCTTGGATTCCAGTTCAGAGTGGGTTACAAGGTCTTGCTCTGACACACTAATTTACGTTACTTCTAAGAACTGCTTTACTATGAACTATTTTCTTGACTCCATAAAACTAGGGCTTGACTTACAGGGTGCTGGCTTTACAGCTGTAGAGCTTGTGCAACATAAAAAAATGACGTTTTTACCGTGACGTCCTCATTACAATGAGCTGCAATGCCTTACATAGCACAACTGCACGGTTCCTTCTGAAAGTCACGATCCCCAGCTCATACCTGTGAAAGAATTAAAGCAAATATTTAGGCATTGCTGGGATGCATTACGTAAGAAGAAAAACTTCCAACTTTGCTGACAGCAGTCTGTAATTTGGCTCTTAAAATACAGGAGACAGAGGTAGAACTGGTGGAACTGGCCTATTGCTGCTCCTCCCGCAGGAGCTCTGTACAGTGCAGCAGCTCTGGAGTGGCAGCAGCACGCTGCAACTCAGCAGCGCTTTGGCTTTGCCCGAGTGTGCTCTGAATGATGGTGCCGTGCGTCTCGGCTGGCTGCCTACGGGAGCTCTGCTCTCTGGGCATAGTACTGGAAACTTTGCCTGCTGCTTCTGTTTTGTAATTGTACGTTTCCTCTGGTGAAAGGAGAACAGGCAGGTTGAATGCCTTTCTTCTGTAGTAGCAGGTATTTGGCCACTTCCTACCTTCTTCTTGAAGGAAAAACAAGTGAAGGGTGGTAATTGTGAGCTGGAAAGTCAGCTGCTGATCTTCAGCTAGAAGCTGGTCATCAGAAATGCTGATGTACAGAATTTGCCGTGCTGCGTGCCTGCTGTTGGAAGAAATAAAAGGTGAAAAACTCACTTTGGAAAGTGTTAAGCCAATTTCTAGCTCAACTAATTCAGTAGAAATCTGTGTGTATAGTGCTGAATCCATAATGCTGTCTAAGGTGGTCTCATAAAAGATGGTTACCTCTCCCTACAGGCTTTGCTTCTGCTGTTAGAGTGCATCAGGCTGAACTAATTACTTTCATTGTGCCAGAAGGGTGCAGAATCCCAGCTGTGTTTCCCCAGAGACCGTTGAGTTGCGGTGGGGGTTGAAACTTGGATTCTAAAAAAGCAGAGATAGTACCTGGAACTGATGGATTGAAGACACAGTCATCTTGACAGACTCCTGGGACTGCTAACATGACGAATGGGCTTAACTGTTTTTAATTGCAGATTTTTAAAAAGATTCCTGGAAATATATTACATTGGCTTACACTGTTGTCATAAGGAGATTTTGTCCATTATAAAGAAAGAAGCTGCAACTGCAAAACCGATGTTGAACTTCAGACTTAGAAAAGGATTTAAAAAAAAAATTAAAAATAAAAATAATGTGGGGATAATAGCACCATAATAATGCAAAAACTGAAAAAGAGCAATCTCATAAGAAGTCTCTGCTAGGAAATACTTTTCAGCTCAACTTGAGATGTCATGTCCTTAACTTATGGCAGACATTTAACATTAAATGAGACAAAAAGTCCTTGCTTTCATGTTTACTTCTAGGTGCTCCTTGTTGAAACTGCTGCTCCTGTTATTTCATCTAAATCCAAGCAGCAACTTACTCAGGTCGTGGAGTGTTTTCAGTAATTCATCTTGCCCCTCTCAGACAAAGAAGGAGGTCCCACGCTCGGGCCATCTCTGTTCTGCAGACTGCGGTGGAGGTTGCTGATACGGCTGGAGATGAGGCTGGGTGGAGCAGGACAGGCTCCCAGAGCAGGTGGGTGTTTCCCATCTGTTCAGAGGTTTGGCTTTCCTCCGGATGGAAATCCCTCGCATTGCAGGGCAGTCCAATCCGCTGCATAACTGTCTCTGCAGCTGGAAAGCTTTTTCTAATGTTTACATCTTCTGTATGATTCTCAGTAGCATTATCTTCTCAGTTTGAGAAAAAGTGCAATGTAAATAGGATCTTCTTTCAGGAGTCAGTAATTTGGCTTGATGAAACTGACTTTAACATATTTCAGACAAATATTTCTGCTGTTATTGTTGTAATTCTGCTATATTTCCACGTTCTGCATGCTACCTGAATATCCAGAGTGAAAACAAAGTACGTAACTTGTTTTATCCCATAAGTACTTGAAGACTAATACAGTGTCTCCTGGTCTTTTTTTGTCCTGAACAACTTCAGTTTTTCTGGTGTTTTCGTCGGACATTCTGTTCCTGACATGTCTGTTAATCAGTTCTCTTATGTAGTCTTGCAGATTTATATTTTTGAGGAGGAGTTTTCAAAATAGGATGCGGTATCTGAGCTGACATTGGCCTGATGCTGAATACAGTACATGTCTCATGTTGCCTTTTTGTTTGTGTACATTTTTTCCTGCGCTATGCTGTTGCTGCCTGATGTTGAGATTCTTTGATTATAATTCCATGATTTGTCTGTATGTTTCGTATCAGACACAAGGCATTCCTGGGTTCTGATTTATGCAACTTGTGATTCTTGACCCAGGTTAAATCTTGCATTTTTCCATAATGAGTTGAATCCCTTCCCCTCCCCCTAGTTTGTCTCTCCCCTTTGCATAGTAATCCTCTCCACTCCCTCTGTACCTCTGTCTGGCTTAGTGTTAGGTGTGTGTTTAAGAAGCATACTACCTATTCCATCATTTGAGTTATTCAGGAAAATACTAAATAAATTGTAGCTAGGACAGAACCAAGCAGGGGCTGGCTCAGTGCAGGAAACAGTGATGCCAACTTGGTCAGTTTATTTTTTCTTTTTTCCACCCAGATTTGCACATACATTGAGGTGAAGAAATGTCCTGAAAGGGAGCATCAAAACTTTTACATCAAGATGCTCCTGTCCTTGTCACCCTGTTTACTGCTTCTGATAATTTAGGGCATGAGCTACATCTGCTGCTTTTTCCCAGTCTGTGTAACCTGTCTGTCTGCTGTTGAAGGCAATACACTGTTTTGACATGATTTGCTCTCAAGAAACCCATGTTGGCTATCAGTCATCTCTGTATTTTGCTTAAAATGTTTGTGTAATGATTTGTTCCAGCTTTTTTCCAAGAACTGAAGTTAAGTGAAAAGGCAATTGCAGCAGTCTCTGAAATTTTCAGATGCTAAGTACCCTATGATGTGATGCCTCTGGGGCGGTTCAGCTGTAACAGTGGATCCATTTATACACCCTGGAACGCTTCTTTCCCAGTGCTAGTGTGAAATTGTACCTCTTTGCTTTTGTACTTCTGATAGGAGGCATTTAGTGTTTAACATGAAGTGCACAAAACTTAGTGGAATTTTAGCTAGTGTAGCTTTTGGCCTCTTGTCACTGTGTTATTGTTGGTTTGTGATTAAAAACAGAAGTACAAATAGCAAACAAAATGATTTTGTTAATTAAAAATTGTTTTGTAGAATCAAGTATTCCAAAGCTCTAGCAGTTCCTGAGACCAGGCAGTGCCGAGTTTCTCTGCAGTGGTTGAAATATGTCAGGCAGGTGTTTCAAAAGTCCTTATGCTGCAGGGAAATATACTCTGATGTAATCTGCCTAATTTGACTCTTTGAATTACTTTCAAGAACACTTGCTGTTTGTAATGGAAATAGCTCACCAACCACTTCAGAGAGGACTTTGTAATGTGAGCTGGTAAAACTCTGCAGGTGTAGTGGTTTTTTTATTTTATTTAACATCTTAGGTTTGTTTACTTTAATATGTTACTGAAAAAGTGACATAAAAGTGGTTTAACAAGTCATTTTTCATTTGAAAAATGTTTTCTTATTAACAAAGTTAACATCCAGTATTCTGCAATAGAACTACCGACTCCAGGAAACCACATTTTGCCCAGGAGAGTGTGTTTCCTGAGACTGAAATTCCCCAAAGGCTTTTGTTTGGGATTGTACATACCTGAGGCGTTTTGGCATAAGCATCAATTAAAAAAAGGGAAATGGTGTTTTCCTTGCTAATTCTTGGCTACTGAATGGAGGTTACTGAAAGCCCTCTGTTTTACCAAAGCTCTGCTTTAATTTGCTTTTTTTCTTCGTTTAATGCAAGTTTATGAATTACACTGAGTTTGCCTCAGGAAAAAGATCCTGAGATGGCAGAGTTGGTCATCTTGGCCACGGAGCTAAGCAGTTGACCAAAGGTTGTACTTTTGAGTGAATTGTCCTTGAGAGAAGTAGAAAACCATCTGTGATGCTAACTTGAAGTTGATGTTCAACCCACAATACCCTTGCAGTAGCAACATGCAAACCCATTTAAGCTGGAAAAAACCAAACTGAAACTGATGATAACCAGCCAGTGCAGCCCTCGGTTCTGGGTACTGCTTCATTGTGCTGGTGAAAATTTATTCCCAGTTTGGTTAGTGCATTAGTTAACTTCATTAGCCTGTATACTGTTAAAGCTAGATTGCAGTAGAGATAAAAGTATTAACAAAATGATGTGTGCTGTTTCAAGGAGATGCCTTTTTGTGTGATATTTAGTTGTGGGACTTAGCAGGGACAGCAGATTTCAGTGGACTTTTTTTTAGTTTTTAAATGGACCCTTATTGTATTTCATTGCTCGTGTTGCTTCAAATCGCTGGAAGTTCCAATATGCAAATGCTAAAGCAAGCTTTCAGACGCCTACCTTTGCACCTGCTGAGGTCCAGAGCACTGCTTGTTGGTATTGTGTCAGGCTCAGCCGTCAGTTTTAAACTTCTGTGAGGTGGTTATTTCAGAACTTAAAGCACAGCTCTTGTTTTTCAGTCAAGGTTGCCATTTGCCCTTGCCAAGTCTGGAGTTTTAAATCAAAACCATTTTTGAGTTATCCAAGCACCAAAAAAAAGGATCTGAAAAATAAATCTGACAGCTGTGAGTTTTTTTTTCCACATTCATCTACCTCAGAAACAGCTGAATGGATTTTATAAGACTTTCCAAAAATATCCCCTGCCATGCTAAGGGCAGAGTTAGTTAAACAGCAGAAAAACTTAGCAAATCTACTACAACTCACTTTATGTTTTGACAGCTCTTGTCTCTTTCTCAGTACCGACTGAGGTAATTTAAGCAAGCCTGTTTTGTTTGTACTAGTATTTCAGGGGTGGCTGCTCTTGGTGTAAGTATCTGTGTTTACAAAATGCGATTCATTCTTCTCCAGCGCAAGGCGTGTGGTGTTACTCAGAGGTCAAACCAGTGACTGGAGTAGTCACAACTTGTGACCATTTTCTAGATGAAGTTAAAACTTGAGGAGTGACCCATAAACAGAAAGAAGTGTGACCAAAATGTGAAATGATTAATGACAATTGAAGAAAAGTCTTTGTAAAAAAAAGTTAATTTTGTGAAGGGGGAAAAAAAAATGCAAACATGATGCCTAGGGAAGGAAAAATGGCTAATATTTCCCAAAGATTAGTTCTGCCAGCTCCAAGTTTGCCCAAATAAGACATTTTGTCACAGTAGTTAATTTAACGGAGAGTTTACAGATGGGTCACAAGGAGGGTTCACACTTGCTTTGTATTTCAGTGACATTGTGTGGTGTGGAACAACTATTTCCGTTTGACGGTTGTCCCTGTGAACCATGCGTGCACTCCCCAGGATTGCCACGGTAGTTCTAATTAAGCGGAATAAAGAGTTAACAGCAAGCAGTGCCCCCATTGCTTTGCCTTTGAATGAGCCGTAATGATTTTACGCTCTATGATATGACCACAGAAGTGGGAAGCCGTAATGAATTAGCTGGTGGTTGTTCCTGCAAGTGTGCAGTTTATTACAACAGGCACATCTGGGGAGCACCTCGTGATCTGCAGCATCCGTGGAAAAGGACCTGCATTCCAAACCATAGCTGATTTTGACTTGTAAATCTGTGTTTTATGAGGTGTATGTGTGTGTCTGCCCCAGGAGAGTGAATGCTGTTTCCAAATGGGCATTTGGATACCATATGCTTAGAAAATGCTGGCTATTGCTCAGTAAAAGTGAAGTCCCACTCTTGGTAAAGGCTGTAGACCTTCGTAGTGAAAGGTTTATCTCTATAACGTACTTTGAGAAATGATGAGCGATAGATGAAAAGCTTGTGTTGCTGTCTGTGATCCAGTCTGAAAGTTAAGCTGTTCAGTAAGTCTTGAAACTAAGATTCACAGCCATCTGAAGTATTGTCTTTGCATGCGTTCAATCAAAACCACCCTAATGTCAATGAACATAATCCTGTGTGGTTCAGGTGATGTGAATTTGGCCTCATATGGGTTTGGTGACTGCATGGCAGCCTTGGTGTTTAATTTATAAATTTAATCTAATAGCTTCATTTGTAAAACAGAACTAAAGCTGGTCTTCAGTTTAGATTCGGCTTGTCTGGGGACTGTGGTATCTCAAAGCAAAAGTCAAAGCAGGGCTCCTGGGAACATAGAGGGCTGGGGAGCGTGAACTGCTGGGCAGTATTCTATGCCTTGGCAAAGTCTGTAGTAGATAATCTAGCAGCTCCTGCCAGCTGGCCTTAGAAAGATTCAACTGTTTTAAAGGGCATAAAGACAATATCACAAAGTTCATGGCATGAAAGAACCAGACTGTGGATGTAAAATTGGCATCACTACGGCAGTTGAAGACTCCAGTGCTTTTTCCCCATGTAAGGCCAAGCACCGAGCAGGAGGGCAGCGGGACTGGGAGACGCCTGCCCTGGTGCTCAGAGCAGGAGGCCTTTCTGTGGGAGGTAACACTGGTGTGCTGCACTTGGGGCACGGAAAGAGCTGCAGAATCCTCCAGCCTCGTTTGTCCCTCCCTTCTCCGTGTCCACGTTCATCCCCTAAGTAGTTTCGCACGGGCAGCTCCAAAGCCCCAGTCTTTTCAGGGTGCAGTGGTGTAGCAGAAGGCCGTCCTTCGTGGGCAGCGGTGGGTGACACAGTGCCGTGGTGGGGTGGGTGCTCCCCGGCGATGCGCTGGTGCAAAGGTCCGGTCTCTGACGGTCCCTCGGGCAGGGGGCGAGGGAGCGGAGAGGTGGCAGCAGCACAGGAGAGCGAGGGCAAGGAGGGTGTTGACCCAGGACTGCTCTCTTCCTGCGCCTCTGTGGAAAGCACTGGCCAGTTCAGATGTTTTTTCTTAGGTAGGAGCCCTGGGTATGTTTTCTTACATAGGGTTACACTGTCTTCTTGCTCCAAGGTCCTTGCCTCAGCAATGCCAGCTCTCTCAAGGGCAAGGCTGCTGATAAAGCAAGAAATTAAATCGAAATCTTAACTTCCATTAAAACAGAAGGTATCTCGTTCTTTGATTTGCTGGGGAAATGTGACGGGAGAGTAACAGTAGTGTCTAGACAGCAAAATGCAGGGCTACGCGTACTCTAAATGCTTGGGGCTGGCAGTAGCAGAGCTGATGGATGGGTTGAATAGCTTACTGTGGTTAGCAGACCTGTTGAGCGAGTGTGTGGAAGCTCAAGTGGTTTTTGTGTAGCAGCTCTGATGTTTTTGTAAGTGTTTTCACAACAGTGGAAAACAGTGTTGTATAAAGAAACAATAAACCACACAGGCAAATGCAAGCATCTATTTACATGTGTAAATACATGTTTTGTCAGCCAAGAGGCAAGGAAGAATCCCTACTGCAGTCCCACCAGTTGACATGAGGAAATATGCAGCTCCAGGGCTTGCTTGTTCCACCCAGGAGGAGGATCTCCTCTCTGAGTCCAGCTTGGTGGCAGCTTCGACTTCAGGAGGAATAAATTCTTCAGATACTTGCAGCCTGTGTCTGTAGCATGGTACAGAGTGTTGGGGAGTCTTCTGGATGTTGACATATACACTGAGAAATTCCAAACAGTCAGGGAACAAGAGGGGAAAAAGTAGGATTTATCCTTACAAAGAAAAAGATTCAAAACTTTGAGGATTATTACATTTTGTTTCTGGGTGATGACGAAGAACTCAGCGGATTCCTGTCTTCCAGGTATTTCTGGCCAAATTGCTAGACAAAGCAGCTTGGACTCAAAACCATCCCTGCTGAATCACTCTAAGACTTTGACTTTGTATTGATTTTTCACTGTTTGGTGACTTGAAAACTTGTTGTTGTGTTGACTGATTCTTTGTTCTGATTATGAAAATACTGTTTTCTGAGCAGTGAGATGATTTCTAGCAACAGCAGGGGACGTGTTGGTATTGGCATAAGGTTGAAGATTTGTTCGTTCAGTTGTTTCAGATAATTCCATAAGATTTTGTAGAAGGCGGCTCTCTGGTTTGCTTGGTCCGAGAGGTGACCACCTTGGGCACGTCTGACTGCCTGGTAGATTTATCCAGGATGCTGCTGTGTTTGTGCAGGTTGACAGCCCATACTCTAGAGTGTATGTTGACCATCTTGCCCAATTCAGACCTTTCCAGGTGTGTCTCATGCAAGAGGCTAACCTGCTCCTAGTGCGCTGAGTGCTGTGTGCGATGGCTGACTGGGGCTTGATGTCTTCTCGATGCCCAGACTTCAGTGTAGGGCTGGGTGGCTGGGCCGTGCCAGCTAGTGATTGCGTGGCTTCTGGCCAGCGTCCCAGCGTTAGTGCTGTAGCTGCATCCATAAGCCCGTTCTCGAAGCATTTTTCATTTTCACAGACTGTTTGCTCTGGAAGCGATACCCTGTGCGGGCAGGGATTTTGTGTTGTCATGTTGTGAAGCTGAAATAAGTATAAAGACTGAGTAGCTTCTCTCGTTGGGATGGCTTGTCTCGCCTCTGGCTTGAGGCTCAGCTGTGGGCAGAACTGAGTGTTTCTGCCCTAGGCACGAGGGGCTGGGACAGACACTGGTGTTTAACTGGGATTTTTACTGCAGGAAGGGGAGAGTCGGGCTTGCTGTACCCACCACCCTCGGCATGACAGGAACATGGCTGTTGGTAGTGATGGGGTCTGAGCCTTGTTCTCCATCGAGCGATCGCTGTTGCTAAGCCCAGTGCGGCTCCTCTTTCGCTGCCGAAGCAGTAACCAGCCTGATTTTCCAGGGCTCTGGTATAGAGAAGACGAGTCTGGGTCAAGGCAGAGCAAGTGTTGCTGACTTCTGTGCGTTTTGCAGTTTTCTCCCATTCTTTGAAGGCCCTGTGTGCAGAAATCACATGCCTGTGTGCACCTGTTTTGCTTAAAATAAATTTTCATCCCTCAAAGATGCTTGAGAGCAGAAACCAAGAAGCATCTTTGCGCTCAGCAAACAAAGGATAAGTACAGAAAGTGCAGTTATTGTTTTTCTGAAACTCATGACTGTAAAGGAGATTTTTTGATGTTTTGAAATCTGATGTTAATTAAGTACTTCTGGTTGTCATTGCTGGGTGAGTTTCTTTTAGTTCCCCGTCTGCAAAACGGGGATAAATATTTTCCTACCACATAGAAAAATCGTGTTAAAATGTACAAAGTCCAGATACCAAGGTAGTGGAGACCATATAAATATCTAAGATAAACACACTTACACCAGGATTGGAAAATGCATTTTAATTCTAGCAATACTCTTTCTGTCCTTTTTAACGGACCTGGTAATTTGGAATATTTCTGTGTTGAGAAAGCCATCACGGCAGATTAATAACACTGTAGATGTTTTATTTTTGTACGTGGGCAAGATAATATCATTAATATCTGTCTTCCTTTGGCTGGCTTCATGTGGATTTTGCACAGAGCACTACATTAAAAAGAGATTACCCTGCTATGACCCACTGAGTTTCCCTTTCCACCCAAAAAACTACAGGAGAGAGCCAGTGTGCTTTAGTTCAAATATAAACGGATGTGCTTCACCAGTGCTCTGGTATGCTTTGTAGTTTTTTAAATAAAATTAGAATTCAATGTAAAATGTCTGCTTTGCTACAGCATCGGGGCTGTGATAGCCCTGATGGAGAAGAGCGCCGGGGCTCGTTCTCCTTTCTGCTGAGCTGGCGTGTGCTACCGTGTGGGCGTCCCAGCCCTTGCTGAGTGGGGTTTAGTTCCTACGCCACATTCTTAGAAAATAACGATCTGGTCCAAAGCCAGGGCCAGACCGTGGCAGCCTTCCCGTGGATTTCTAGGGGCTTTGGATCAGGTCCTTTCTCTAAAGAGGTCAGGGTGGCTTTTTTTAAGGTTTCTATGCCAACCTCAAAAAACACTGCAACATAAACTTTGTTATATTAGCCTGAAAACCCAGGGAGAGATGTCAGAACTGGAAGGTATGCGTTTGAATTCTCACTTACTGGGGTACAGAGGGATTTGCTTTGGGTTGAGCTTCATCCTGGTTTCCTGAATATTCGTGTGCAGAGGTCTTTGGGCAAACCTCCCCTCTGTCCTCTGCAGCAGATGAGGCTTTGCAGGGAAATAAACATTTCCCCAGCTGAGAAGGGCTCTAGTGCCTGCTCTTTTCGTGCCTGTAAATAGTGAGTCAGTTTGCTGTGTTACTTTTGCTGGTTGTAGTGTCAAGAGATGCAGGATGGGTGGTGGGGAACTGTAGCATCGTTCACTGCTGTGGCCATCTAGCCGAAGCTCATCTGTAGGAGCTGGGAACTAGAGGTGCTTCGCGGAGCTTTCCTGGCTGTGGCAGCTTGCGATGTTACCTGGGGGCTAGTCATTTCCTCTTGTCTTGGTAAAATTGCTCCCCAAATGGACTAGATCTGGAGCTTCAGCTTTTGGCCTGTGTCACTTTTCTTATTATATATCTTTTTAGGTATTGTATTGTTGGAGCTGGAAATTTCAGGAAATATTTTGATTTTAATGGAAAAAAAAAATTTTCCAGGTTATGAAATAGAAACTTTTGACAAAATACGTTATTTCATTTAAAATTGGTTCCGTAAATGCTTCAGTACTGCTACAGATACTTCCACAATTGAGCATTTTGACAATTACAAAATTATTTTAGAAGACATCTTAAAGAATTGTAGTTTTGAAAATTTTAGAATTAATAATTTCACAGAATTTGAAATGATTGGTGTGAAATTATTCTTATGATCTGCAATGATTTTTCTCCTGATTATTATTTAGCAAAGTATTTTGTTATTTTTTTAAAAATAATGTTTGTGTACCAATGTCCAGGGTAGAAACTGTTTTGTTGTCTTAATCTTTTGTGGGTCAGGAAGTCTGTTTTCCCTTCCTTCTAGCCATTGGACAACTGGGAAGGTGCTTTCAGTCCCCATAGGCATAGGTTTAAACTTCCCTGTGCAAACATAGCAGAGAATGTCTGATGCTTGATGAAGAGCGAAAGAGTGGTAAGCTTCTCCCTAGAAAGTATGTAGCCAGCTACTAATGCTAACTTTAAGAGGAGAAAACAAATTTTAGTAAATCTAATAAAATGGCAGTTTTAAAATAAAACTGTTCTACTTATTTTTTTCCTTGATCTTGGAGACAATAGTTATGTTTTTTTTTCTTACGATTTTGTGTGGTGAAAAACGCCCTCTTACCTGCTTTTTTCTTCACTGAGCTCCTGGATGTGGCTTCATAGTTTGTGGGTGCAATATATTCTGCTCCAGGTTAGGCCAGGTACATAGCCAGTTGTCCGTGTTTTATGGATCAGTTGAGAGTTCAGATACCCGAGTTAACTGCATCTCCAGCCTGGTGGGTACTGCAAATACTGCAATTGGAAAAATGTGGATTTTGGGCCTTTCCTCCAAGGGAAGGTCTGCATTGGCAGAGCTCAGTCGTGTGTGGAGGATGGAGCCCATGACACTGGAGCAGAGAGAGCGGAGAGTGTGTTCTTGTCCATAGCTTAAGGAAAATGAGGTGGATCTCTCCAAAACTGGGGTGCTTAAAGGAGAAAACACCTTTGATTTCTAGACATGAGGGCGGCTGGCCTTCTTCTGGTGGGTGATGGAGACTTTGTGGTGCAGGGTTTGAGGCTGCTAGTGGTTTAGTTTTAAACCTGGCTATCTGGGTCTTGGAGAAAATACGTGATGTGCTTTGAGGTATTTATGGAAGGCAGTCACAGGAGGAAATACTGTCAAAAATTTGTTGTTGAGGTGCGCCTGCCTCTGAGGGGTAGTGCAGTAGCTGTTTAAACACATCACAGAATCACAGAAT